>ERZ1066124.838-NODE-838-length-12923-cov-21.721169_pt1 | contig 12923 bp, 10 predicted proteins | sample MGYA00382771_ERZ1066124 | MGnify/ENA primary metagenome ERZ1066124 (study PRJEB33369, sample SAMEA5778354) | biofilm metagenome | biome: Industrial cooling water; feature: Water cooling tower basin; material: Biofilm | place: United Arab Emirates | collected... | reverse complement strand
TACTTCAACCCTATCACGCGGCTCCCTCCGCAACCCCTATTCATGCAACAACGCCATTGCAAAGCATAACCTTGGAAGAATCCTGCATAAACAATCCCGCGAATTGCCCAATGAACTAATAGTAAGGATATTGTGTTTGACTTTAAAGAGAACACCTTAAGCGATGCGGCGCACATAGGTTCGAGTCCTGTACTCAAAGTCTCAAATTCGCTGGGTTCGTTGATTTCTTGGGTACAAGCTATTGAATTGGAGGTGAGCGATGACAAGACAGTTGAGTTTTTGGTTAGCGTGGGTGCTGGCAAGTGCAACCGCTGGAGCTTTGATTGGAAGTCAGGCGGAACCGACTTCTCACTTATGGGAGCTAGTCGCGTATGGTTGCGCCGTTGGAGTCGCTCAATGGGTTATTCTACGCGGCTACCTCCCAGGTGCAGGCTGGTGGATACTCGCTAGCGCTTTGGGCTGGTTTCTGGGAAGCATCGTTGTGTTCACGACTTACGACACGATTACTTACATCAGTGATCTCCTTAGATCGGTGGTTAGACTCCCACGCGGGACTTTGCTCCCTGTTAGTATCTCCGCTGTGTATTGCGCTGCACTCGGAACTGCCCAATGGTTTATTCTGCGTCGCCATACTCAAGATGCAGGCTGGTGGGTGTTCGCTAGCGTTGTCGGTGGAACCGTGGGTGGAGCGGCGTATGCAGCTTGTTCAGCAATACTGCTTAGAAATGGAGCAATCCATTGGGCTGTACATGGGACAGTGACCCAAGGTGCTAACTGGGCTGTATATGGGGCTGTGACCGGACTGGTACTGGTGTGGCTGCTACTGTAAATCAGAAAATAGCTTAATCTTTCGCACCATAGATGCTTCGCCCGAAGAAATTCCGAACTCTTCAATCATTTCCGATCGTACTGTTGGAAGCAGTAAGTTTATCTTTTAGAACAGAAACAAAGATAAAAGATCAGGGCTGATTCTCGCTTTTAGTCAGAGTTCTCACAAGACTGCGGAGATTGGTTAGTAGCTTATGCTCAACTATGAAAAAGCTCGAACAAGGCTAGAAAAATACTGGTTCAAAACGCTTGGCAGATGGCAAGCTTCTCCGGTTGAGCGACCGCATCATGGTCACGTTTTTTGGAGCTGGCTCGGAAGTTTCTTCGCAATCACGATGACTGCTTATCTCACCGCAAAAACGCATTCTCCGTTCTTAATGGCTCCGTTTGGTGCAACCAGCGTCTTGATCTTTGCTGTCCCTGATAGTCCATTAGCTCAGCCTCGTAACGTCATTGGAGGAAATTTCTTAGGGGCACTCGTAAGTCTGATTGTTCTACATTTTTTGGGGTCTACTCCTTGGACGATCGGACTTGCTGTTTCACTCTCGATCGGGATGATGCAACTGACTAGAACAGTTCATCCCCCGGCGGGAGCAATTGCATTAGTTGTGATGCTCACTCAACCGAACTGGTCTTTTCTATTGACACCTGCTCTCAATGGTTCACTGATTTTCGTGCTGTGTGCTGTCGTCTTCAACAACATGGCTGAAGAAAGGACATACCCGAAATATTGGCTGTAGCAGACTTGCGAATTAGCAGGATATTTGATCAACCTTCACCTGAATACGACTTTTTTCTGAATTGCAAACTGTTTTCCTGAATCATTCGACAATTATGGAACTGAGCAGAAAGCAAATTCACGAACAAATCAATGATGCAGAATCGCTTCCATTTCTATTGCTAGAAGCGATCGATTATCTTCAGTTGTTTCAACAAGAACAGGCATCAGAAGTCCAGTTGCAAGAGCGGCTTGATGAAATTTACTGTGACTATCGACGATCGCGCACCTACTGGCAGACTAAAGATGAGTTAGCTTATGGTGCAAAAGTTGCTTGGCGCAATAGTAATCGCTGTATTGGGCGCATTTTTTGGGAGTCATTGATCGTCCGCGACTTGCGCCATCTCACCACCGCAGAAGAGATCTTTGCTGCGATCGTGGATCACATTCAGCAAGCTACAAATGGCGGAAGCATTCGTGCAACGATTAGTATTTTTGCGCCTGACCCACCAGGGCAACCTGGAATTCGGATTTGGAATCCGCAGTTTATTCGCTATGCAGGGTATCGTCAAATGGATGGTTCAATCCTCGGCGATCCCGCTCAAGTTGAACTCACTGAACTGTGTCAACATTTGGGTTGGCAAGGACAAGGAACGGCATTTGATGTCCTACCATTAATCATTCAGATGCCTGGACAGAAACCGCAGTGGTTTGAACTCCCAAAAGAAGCAGTATTAGAAGTTCCGATCGTCCATCCCGATCATGAGTGGTTTGCAGAACTGAATCTTAAATGGCACGCGCTTCCCGCCGTCACAGATTGGCGTTTAGAGATTGGGGGAATCTCGTATTCCTGTGCGCCGTTTAACGGCTGGTACATGAGTGCGGAAATTGGCGCTCGTAACTTTGGAGATGTCGATCGCTATAACTTGCTCCCTGTGATTGCTGAGCGAATGGAATTGAATATGCGCTCAAAGCTGTCACTGTGGAAAGATCAAGCATTGATCGAACTCAATCGAGCCGTGCTACATTCTTTTTCGGTCTGTGGCATCTCGATCCTCGATCATCATACGGCATCCGCTCAGTTCATGCGGCACTGGCAGCGAGAAGCTGATGCGGGACGAATTGTGCCTGCGGATTGGGGACGAATTGTGCCACCGATGTCGGCTTCAACAATGGAAGTATTTCATCAAGAGATGCAGAACATTTGCCTTAAACCTAATTTTTTCCCGCACCCTGTACTTTGGAAAGACTGGAACAATCAACAATCTGCTTTTGTGTCGTCTACGCTCGATCGCGCTCAGACAAGACGATGTCCCTTCAATAATTGATCCAATCCTGGATAAACAGGCTAAGAAAGGACATCTACTATGCACTCAAGGGGATCGACCAGCAGAATATGTGAATTACCCCACGTCATTGCTTCGCAATAGGGCGTGGGGCTTTCCACCGAGCTAGCTAATTCTCGACCCAGATTCTAGCAAAAAAACTGCGTTCCAGATTTCTCATAGTGCCATCGATAAGAAGGAATCGACGATAACACCTGATTTGCGGCAGATCGAAATGCGATCGCTGCACCTGCGCTCATATCACGCGGCGCACAGATTCGATTCCGAACATACGCTAGGGTAATTGCTCCGATCGCCGCAGAAAATGAGCCAGGAGTTTCTTTTTGGCTCATCCGTTTCCAAGACGACAGCACTTCATCTCCATACAATAAAAATGCTGCTAGTAGCTTGAGATGGATCTCAATATTGAGATGAACCTCGATCATCGTTTCAATGGAAGGCTTGCTTTCTACACTTAGAGCTTTTAGCGGAGAATTTTTGAGAATGTCAGCAATTGCCGCTTCTCGATTGTCACTTAATCGCTCTGCGGCTTCTGCTCGATAGTGCATTGCTCCACTCACAACTGGATCGAACGGCAAAGGATCAGCGATCGGCTCAAGTCTCCAAAGTTCCTGCACCAATCGATTAAATGTGGTCGCATCGGTCTTGACTCGTTGATAAGCAGGACGTTCATTCAAAGCATCTAGCCAAGCATTGAGTCGTGGAAAACGCGGATTGCCTTGAATATGATAGTTCTGATAGATCGGTAAGCTTACCGCGAGTCGATAAAGTGGTGCTGCATACATAATATCGACTAAGCTAAACGTGCTAAAGAAGTAAGCACCTGGGTACTGCGCTAAAGCTTGTTCAAGTTCGTCTAACTTTGCTTCAAAAGCGGATCGTAAAGCAGCCTGATCATGGTTCTGTTTTCCTTGTAAGAACCTGTAGCCCAATTCAGCATCTTCAAGACGTTGTTTAGTGATCGCAGATTCTTCAGGATCAGTTGGAAGTAGCGGTGAACCTGTGAATTCTGCTTCTAAAGCCAGCAGAATATCCTTTGACTCAGACACGAATTTCCCTTTAATTTGGATAGCAGGCACTAACCCGGATGGAACTCGTTCGATGTACCACTCTGGCTTGTTAAATAAATCAATAAACTCAGTCACAAACGGGATTTGCTTCTCTTCTAAAGCGAACCAAACTCGTTCAGAAAAAGGGCACCAAGAATTTGCATCGCGATACAGTACAACAGACAATGGAGCTTCTGGCGAAAGTTTGTGCAAACCGCTTGGTACAGGTACGGTCGAGGGCAACTGTCCAGGTCGTTGAATTCGTCGAGCCGGAGTATGATTTTGAGCAAATTCTAACAATTGCTCCCAGGTCAGTGTAGTTATTTGAACTGCCATCATTTTCCCCATTTGAAATTTTGTATGATCGACCCTGCTAAGAAGGATGAGTTACACCTGGTAAAACAATCCTAAGAGTTTGATTAGCCAAAATCAGCAAATTTATCTAGCTCAATAGACACCTTCAACTCTGATTGGGAATTGGCTTTAGCGATTTTGACTAATCACACTTACATTTGGATCTAGATCGCCGCCTGTCTTGTAGACATAATCAAACGCGCCTCGATCGCCTAGCAGATTCGCTCTCAAGAATAGTCCGCTCCAGCGTCCGATCGCACCGTTTGCGGTTGCTTGATCGAGCGTGGGACGATTCGGCTCAAGTGTTAAATTGTCTTCATTCGTAATACTATACTGATTCGCACCGTCAATCGTGATCAGTGCTTTCGGCGGATCTTGAATCTTGACATAGGTCGATGCTACTTCACCTAAATCATTGATGCTACTGCGCGTTCCTGCAATCAAGCCAGTGGGGATACCTTGATTCTCGATCGTTGGAAATACACCACTATCGGCTGCTGTCTGGAAGCTAGCACCGTAGAAAATGCCTGCTTTGAGTTCCGGCGGTCGAGTATAGTCACGGGTCGAGGCAGACCGAACAATATTTTGAATGGCAGCTAATCCAACAAAACCACCAAACCCATGTCCCAAAAGTCCTAAGCTCGTAGTATCAGCAATTTCAAAAATCGGTGAAGTAGCATTAGCATCTTCCAGTTTCATCTGAGCCAGCACATCATTGACTTGCTGCTCCTCTGCTAAAAGTCCTGAAAGAGGTTGTCTATCCGGTCCAGTTAGGGTTCGTTCATTGTTTGGAACAACTACGACAAACCCATAGCTTGCCACTTCTTTTGCATAGTTTGAGTAGTCTGCTTTATCGGTGAAAGCTTCTTGCAACATCAGCGCGATCGGCAATTGATCGGGCGTTGAGTTTGGCAAAACTGGGTAGTAAATATCCGCCGGATCACCATCGGCGGTAATCGTGGTGCTGTAGTGCTTCACCTGGTCATAAATTGAATCGGGGCTAAAAGGGTTATTCTGCTTCAACCGCAACACCTCTCCTTGTCCAGCCGTAAAACCTTTATTTGAAATGTAAATGTCACCGTCAGAACCGATTTCTAGACCCGTCGGATTCGTTAACTCGTCGTCTGCGATCGTCGTCCGAGTTTTACCATCCGGAGACACATAGATCAATGCACCTGCATCGCTACCCGTCAAGATACCATCGGCATCGTATTCCAGAACATATAAACCACCCGACTTGTCAAAGGCAATATCGGCAATATTCGTAAACCCACCTGCATAGACTTCCGGTTGACCTTCATCATTGAGTCGATACACTTGTGCAGTTCCGGTTTGAAATGGAAACCCGGTTAATTCTCCCACATAGAATGCGCCATCTGGTCCAACGGTGACAGAGGTGGGAACAGACTGCCGCACCACAGATTCACCTGTGAGGGGATTGGTTGTGGTGCGAGTGGGGAAGACAGCTTCTAATGTCAAATCGCCACCAAACGCCCGCTGACTCAACAAATCATTCGCACCTGCATCCAGAACGTAAGCGGTATTGTCTTGAATCAGCAAGTCGTAGAGATTCGTATTGACATCCTGCCCATCCGGATTGTTGGCTTGTTCATACGCGCCAAAATCTCGCAATCTTGTCCAGGAACCTCCGTTGTCAAAGCTATCGATCGCGATCAACTGGCTAAAATCAGGGATTTGAAGCAGACTGTCTCGATTGGCTGGATTACTAGCAAGACCAATGATGACATAGGCGTTTCCACTTTCATCAAAGTCAATGTCACTGACCCCTGCTGCATCTAACCCACCTGGTAATGCTAGTGATGGCAGCCCAGTGACCACTCGTTCTGCGACCCCGTTCTGAATTCGGGTAATCGCACCTGTTGAACCATAGAACAAAGATGCACCGGGTAGACTTGGAGAGGGAATACTTGCGCCTGTTCCGCCTCGTCCTGCTTCGGCAACATAAAGTGCCCCATCTGGACCGAAGCTCAATTTACGAGGACTATCTAGCCCGTCTGCTATCACCTCAATCTGTAAGTTCTGTAGCGTTCCTACAGGCTGAGAACGGTTAGATGGTTGCTCTGGAGTGGACATTGTTGTTTCTACCATCATGAAACTCGGTGGTCTGCACTTTTAACTGTATTAAATGAAGCACTAACAAAGTTCGCAATTTCTTCGGGCGAAAGTCAGACGTTATTCGCAGCGTAGTAGTCTAGAACTCTGGACAACTTCGTTAAAATGCTTACTGTTGGTGGATTTCGCAGCCTTTATTCCCAGGTCTAGTGCAGTGCCCAAACTACTAAGCGACAAGTTCCGGATCGCGAAGGTTTTCTACTAAGGCTTGGATCTCAGCAGGCGGTGGGGGTGTTAGCCGAGAGACAATCAGCGTTACGACGAAATTCATCTCATCAAAAGATTGCCAATTAAAGCAATGTTCGCTTTCCAATAGTCTTGGCGGTGTTGATTGTTCTTCATAGTGATCAGTGACTAAACGACAAAGAGAGGACGGGATTCTCTCCAAGGGGCTAAAACTGCCTGATTCAACAATGCCAGAGCCTCTTCCAAACTGGCACTTGCCTCTGTCTCTGAAGTTGTGGAAGGCTGTGTGACCGTGAGTGACAATCGATCGCCTAAAGTCGCAACTCCTACCAACCGCTCATGCTCCATGCCATTCAGCACGGCTGGACCATAGATCGCCTCAAGCTGGAGTGAGCCGAATTGTGCTTCAAACGGTAATCGACCCAGGTTGGTCACAATCAAATCACAATTTGGTGGTTGCTGGAGTGCGAAACAAACGGCTTCAGCAGCAGGCAAGGATGCAAGTTGAGTCTGTGCTTGATAAATCACTGCAAACACTTGGGACGATGACATTATTTCTGCAAGTTGTGCCTTGAGCGATCGCGCCGTTTCCCACAGCGATGAGTCCGGCTTAAGATCGTGGTGAGTGATGCCATAAGAAATGTAGAGTCCCATCGTTTCACCAGGCGAGGGAGTCAACTGCGATCGCACATTGATCGGAGACTTACATTTCAGCACTACTTCCCGTTGCCGCGCCATTGCAAGTAAAAATGCTGCACTAATTGCACTATGAACGCTTGTCTTTTCTTGTCGGGCGCGATCGCACACTTGCTCGGTCAATTTAGCAGAGAGCAGAGCGGTTCTGACATGAGGGCGAGGACGACTCGAAACGATCGTGGAATACTCACGAGATGAAGTTGCTTGAGGGGCTGTGGCACTCTCTTGACCGGGAATGAGTTGATCAATGGGGGGTACTTCCGATAGCTTTCTCGTGGAAGAACTCTCAGATTCTAAGCCCTGCACAATGTCTCGAATCAGATAGGCAACCGACATCCCATCTGCGATCGCATGATGACAGGTCACAATCAATTCCGATACAGTTTCGGACTGTAAGAGCACCACCCGAAAGAGCGGCGCAGTTGTCCAATCGAAAGAGCGAGTCAACTCGATTTCGACCTCTCGCTGCCAGCAGTGTTCATCCGATCGCACCGCCAGTCGCAGGGGGATAGGCGCGATTTGCTCGACAAACTTGGGATGTCCGGTTTCTGAAACAGCAATTCTGACTCGCAGCAACGGATGTTGCAGTTGGACTTGAGTGAGCGATCGACGCAATTGATCCAGGCTAAAATTGCCGCTGATTCTAGCAGTTAGAGCAAAATGAATGGGTAAAACTTGGTCGTGTAGCCAAAAGTAATGTTCTGCTGTCCCTAGAAAACGTTCCATCCAATTGCTCCTTTGAAAAATGTTGTAAGTTGCTGCTCATTCCTCTGTTTTAGAAATCTGGTCAAATAATCATGGGTTTTAGAGGCAAACGATTATGCAGTTCATTGGAAGAATTCGGAGTCAAAGGAACAGACGATCCGAAAACCAATGTCCTGGGTAGAGACAACACGGTCTGACGTATCGTTCAGCAGGCGGTGTCCAGAGCGGCAATCAGCAGAATTGACGAACCATGAACCCCCTCGCAGCACTGCCTTGTCCCACCGCTCCGGGTCTCCTTCATTTGGGTACAGAGGATAACACTCAGAGGGGCTATCAACTGGATAGACGAACCATATACCGTTTCGCTGCACTGCTCGATAAGGTTTGCGAGTCGGATTCGTAATGTTACTATCAAACCAAGCACTGCCGTCCGTGGGCGCACCTTCATAATCAATGTGCCAATCATCCAGACACCACTCCCAGACATTGCCGTGCATATCGTACAACCCAAAAGCATTGGCAACCCCGAAATGACCCACAGGAGTGGTTGACTGACCAACTTCTTCATTGATCTGAACACTGTAATTGTAGTGAACCTCCTTAATATTTGGCACACTAAATTGATCGAAGCTAGCCCGGTAGTTTGCCAGTTTTGGAGTTACTTTCTCGCCGAAATGAAAGGGCGTTGTAGTTCCTGCGCGACAGGCATATTCCCATTGCGCTTCACTGGGAAGCGTGTAGGATCGTTGAGTCTGTTGAGTCAGACGATCGCAAAATTCAACTGCATCGTACCAAGTCACTCCTTCAACTGGCAGACTATCTCCTTTAAATGTCGAAGGATCAGGATCAAGATCACACTTGATTTGAGGGAGAGCAGCAACGGCTCGCCATTGAGCTTGGGTGATAGGGTACTTACCCATGCAAAAAGGGCGGATAGTGACTGTATGCTGAGGACTCTCACTTTGAGGAAGCAAGGCATTCACTCGTTCAGGTTCTGGAGCACCCATCAGGAAACGACCGCCTGGAATCTTTACGAGTTCTAATTCAATTCCTCCTGCTAGAACCTCAATGATGCTAGTTGCCTGCTTTTGCTGGCGATCGACAATCCAACGATCGAGAAATCTAAATGCCCCTTGGCTTTCTCGTTCTATTGTTGCGACATAAAATTCAAAAGTACGAGTTGCTTCAATTGTCATAGCGATTAATCTCTTAGTCTTGAAGCGATCGCTGAACGCGCGATCGCTTCAACAATGGTTCAGTCAAAGTCGGGGACTGTGCTGCATTGTTCTCAGGTCAAGAATGAGCCTACCTAAGTTGTTTTCTCGGCTCCTGTCGCGATGGGTAGATCAGTCGTGCTGTACTCTGTCCAAGAGCCTTCATAAACGCGCACCTTCGGATAACCCAGCAAATGCTTCAACACAACATATTGTAGGGTGGCTTCTCGTCCAGTACTGCACGATACAATGATGTCATCTGAAGGTTTGATATTGCGATCGGCAAGCAGTTTACGGATCTCATCTAGAGACTTGAGCTTATGCGGGTTTTTGAGCGATTCCTGAGCATTATTTGCTTCTGTAAATGTTGCCCAAGGAATGTTTCGCGCTCCTGGAATGTGACCATTGCGAACCCAAACGTTCTTTTCGCCTCGGAATAACTCTGGAGGTCTAGGATCAAGAAAGACAACACCAGGTCGATTGACTAATTGTTTCACATCCTTCAAGCTCACTCGAACCGACGGATTCTCCCGCATTGTAAATTGGCTAGCAGTATAACGAGGAAACTCCTTGGTCATTGCCTGATTCGCCGCTTTGTAGCCTGCCACTCCGCCATCCAAAATTGCAATCTCTTGAACGCCCGATCGCTCTAGCAAATAAGCGACCATTGTTGCGCCCAAAACACCAAGACCATCGGAATATACGAGTACTTTGTTTTTGTTATCGATCCCTGCCCGCGTGAATAAGCCTGTTAACTGATTGTTGTCCCAATATTGTGCAGGCAGGAAACCATTTGGACCTCGAAAAGCCTGCTCTGCAATATTAACTGCGCCCGGAAGATGCCCCTCAATGTAGTCTAAAGGAGTTGTTCGCACATCTAGAATGCGTAAATTTGGATCTTTCGCATTCGTAGCAACCCAGCTTGGTGAAACGAATTGAATTGTGGCTCTTGAACTTGCCGCATGAGATGTCAATGCTTTTATTGGAACGACGGTTAACAGAAGCGCTAAAGCGGCAATGACTGAGAAAATTGCTAGCTTTGGCAGCCTGACCCAAATTGATTGATAGTGCATAAACAGTTTCCATCGAAGCTAAACTACGGTAATTGATCGAACTATAGGACGATGTGGATTTAGAAAAAGTCCTTCTCTGCATTAGTGGGAGCTTTGACAACCAATTTATGCAAGCAACAGCAATTTTGTCTAACTTTAGTAACTGGGTTAGCGATCGCGTTCATCCTAGCCAAATTGCATAACTCTCTCGTTTCAGCACCCACCAATTATTAGAGTAATATCTCAACGAAGATGACATTGTGGAGGCTCTAATGGGTAATTCTCATGTGAATCCAGTCCTTAAATCACCACAAGACTATCGCGCTTATCGCATCAGTCCAGATAGCACAAATCGATTAGCGATCGTCTTTGATCCGACCAGCGCTCATTTCTCGATTACCTACTGCATTGAGATTTTCGATGTGGGTGGAAAAACACCACCAAATCGACATCAATACGCGCTTGAGACGTTCTTTGTCCTCCAAGGCGAAGGGATCGCTATGTGTGATGGCGAAGAAGTTGCGTTGCGCTCCGGGGATACCTTACTCGTGCCACCCACTGGCGTTCATGAAATTCGCAACACTGGAGCAGGGCGACTTTATACGCTGACAGTCATGGTTCCAAATGAAGATTTTGCCGAACTGATTCGGAGTGGCATTCCAGTCGAACTTGATGCTGAGGATTTAGCGGTGCTGCGACGTGAATCAGTCCCATCACAAGCCGCTAATTCCTCGATCTGACTCAAGGATGCCTGATTGTCCCTGGCTCCTAGACGAATGATTTAGAAAATCCAGAAAAGTTCGGGTTTGCTTCTGGCGAAAGGTCTGAACTTGTTCGGAGATGTTCGCCCGATTCTTGCAATGTGTGGTTGATTGTTGTTCGATCAGGAAACTAGACATTGCTTAAAGTTCTAGAAGTAGAACCAAGCAACATTAAACTGCTTAAGATTTCAATTTCTATCAAAAAAGTATGGTTAAGAAAGTGGTGATTGTGGGTGCTGGACCGAGTGGCGTACTGCTAGCTCACTATCTGCTCGATCGCGGTGAGCAGTATCAAATTGAACTCTACGATCGCCTCAATGATCCGCGAGTCGTTGAGTTCTCAAATGCTAGAACCTACTCGATTACCTTAACCGAGCGCGGTATGAGTGCATTACGGCAGATTGCAGGACTTGAAGCTGCCGTGAGAGCGATCGGGATAGAATTGCAGGGTGGCGTTTTTCATGCTCAAAACGGTAAAACGCGGGAAACCACGAGAAAGAAGCCTTTTGTAGCACTCGATCGCACTCAGTTAGTCATTGCACTGCTGCAAGAGCTTACCCAGAAATACAACAATCGCCGACTTAATCTTTATTTCAATCATTTCTGCACAAAAGTTGATCTTGCCGCAAAGACGATTACCTTTAGATCCCCTGAAACAGATTTGACGGTGAACTACGATGTGCTGATTGGGGCAGATGGGGCACGTTCGGCAGTACGATCACATCTTCTCAACACCGAACGATTTGAGTTTGAACAGAAATATGCTGCGAACAGCTATAAATCGATTTATTTACCTTGCCCAGAGCCAGATACCCATCTCGATCTAACCCGACTCCATACTTGGAGAAATAAAGATGGAACTGTTGTGTTACTACTCCCGCAACGCAATAAAAGTCTGAGTGGTGTGGTCTTGTTTCCACGCCAGAACACTCAAGTGACTGATTTAGCAACTCCAGAAGCAGTGCTGCAATTCTTTCACCAACATTTTCCAGAGGTCGGGCAATTGATCCCGCTATCAGAAGCAGAGGCATTTCTGAATCGATCGATCGCACGAATTTTAACGACTCGATGTAGTCACTATCACTACGAGAAGAGCGTCCTGATTATTGGAGATGCTGCCCACGCTGTTCCGCCTTCATTAGCACAGGGCTGCAATGCTGCTTTAGAGGATGTCGCCATTCTCAATCAACTACTAGATGAATATGCGGATGAATGGGAAAGCGCGATCGCTCAATTCACAATCCGGCGAAAAGCCGATGCCCATGCTTTATTAGAGCTTAGCAATTACTCATTTCCGTCGAATGCTAAATTATTGATTGAGTTTCTAGTGCGAGAACAACTTGATAAGCTTTTGCATCGTCTGTTTCCCGATCGTTTTGCACCTCCATTTATAGAAATGGCGTTTGAAAGTTCAGTTCCTTACTCAAAGATTTTGCAGTCTCATCAGGGCTGGATTTCGAGCGTGAAAAAGTCGAACGAGCCATTCATAGAAAGTTCGTAGCATTACGATTTTCTGGTTTTGTAATTTTTGTGGAGATAATGATGTCTCTAATGCGTTTGATGCAATATTGAACAATGCATCAGTCAAGCACAATTAGCAAGAGAACTATGACTTCAAGCAAACAATTAGACTATACTTTTACAACTATTGCAGATACTACAAAGTTCGCTACGTTTGAATTTAGCCCAACAGGTGTTCCCATTCCAACTGCACCTGCAATTAATGACAAAGATGAAGTTGCGTTTTGGGGTGCGAATTCTCCGACTGATGCAGGCATCTTTGTGAGCGATGGCAGTTCGCTACGCACGATCGCAGATCTATCCGGTAGACCTTTTCAGAAATTTACAAGCGTTACTGCTCCTGGCTTTGAGGGCGATCTC
>ERZ1066124.834-NODE-834-length-12977-cov-30.312413_pt1 | contig 12977 bp, 13 predicted proteins | sample MGYA00382771_ERZ1066124 | MGnify/ENA primary metagenome ERZ1066124 (study PRJEB33369, sample SAMEA5778354) | biofilm metagenome | biome: Industrial cooling water; feature: Water cooling tower basin; material: Biofilm | place: United Arab Emirates | collected... | reverse complement strand
GTAAAGAAGCCCGGTTTCTTTGAGCTTGCCCTTGAATGGTGCAAGATATAAGCTACTCTAATTACTCTCTGTGCCCTCTGCGCCTCTGTGGTAATAATATCTAGAAGATTATTGCTCTATTTTCATTGATTAATAAGATTAACTGCCATTGAACGGCGCCTTTCATGGGTGGGTTTTAATTAACTGTTTAATATAGGAGGCGGGCAAGGATGCCCGCTCCACAAGATGCTCCACAAGATACTCCACAAGATACTACACAACATGTACGGTTGGCACTACAGAAGGCGGACGGTGTGTTTTTACGAATTTATTGATGGTTATCTACACCAGATTTTCTGAGATATATCTGTCAATATAAATTTGTGAAGCGAAGGAAGTATAAATGAGAAAGCAGTTTATTACACAGGTATTGCAAAACGGAATTCGTAAAGCTTTACGTAATCCTAAGTATCGTTGGGCAGCAGTTGTTGCAGCGTTGTTCTATTTTATTAGTCCTATAGATATTGTACCAGATACTATACCAATTTTAGGACTTATCGATGATGGTGTAATTGCTACCTTTTTAGTTGCTGAAGTATCCCAAATTGTTATGGATAAACTTCAAAACCGCAAGAAGCATGATACTTATGGTAAAGTCGATACAAACAAAGTATATAATGTAGTAAACAATGTAATTGATGTTGAAGCTGTGACTGTAAATTAAACACAATTACTACTAACTTATTTTTTATCTGTGTACATCTTAAACACACATCATTATTTGAACTAAGAAAATTAGGAGGAATATCATATGTCTACAATTAAAGAACGTATTGCTCAAGATTTAGCGCAAGTTAAAGAAACAGGCGGCGCCAGAACTAAAAGAATTCGTGAAATAGTTCAAGTTGCAGTCAATGAAGCTGTAAATGAGCTTAAAGGCGGTTCTGGCGAAATTCGCAATATCGCTAAAGATGCTGTTACAGCAGTTATAGAAAATTTCAAAACCAAGGGTCAACAAGCTAAAGATGAAACAATGGCAGCAATGGAAGGCGCCATCGCAGGTGTAAAAGATAGCAATACTCAACAGCAAACAGTTACCAACCAAGCTATCGGTGAACAACAAATTTTAGATGCTGTTGATGGCGCCCTTGTTGCAGTCGAAACCCAAAAGCAAAAAGCACCTCGCAGTCGTATAATATCTTTACTCTTAACAGTTTTCAACGCTCTAAGAGGCAAATTATCTGTAAGTCTTCAAAAAGATTACGTTTCCCTCAAAGAACTATTAGCTAACTGGGATGATAAATTAACAGCGCAATATGGCGACCGTTACACCCAAGTCAAGCAACGTTGGGAAACAGCACAAACTTCATACAACGCAACAAAAACAAAAATAGCCAATGGTGAACCTTCACCTGTAGACGAATATCAAACAGAAGCAGATAAAAAAGCGGCTAAAGCTGGAGCAACAGTAGCTCAAACCGAACAAGTACTTAGAAAGCAACTCAAAACTATTCTAGAATCTACCGCTGCAAAACTGTAAACTGGTAGAACAAAATAGTCGCCAATAATATTGAATAACATAAATGTAGAGACGTTACATGTAACGTCTCTACATGCGTTATTGTGTTCGACCCGGAAAAAAAGGAGATTACTCAATGGATACATTAGAGTTTTATCGAGAAAATATTTATAAAATTTTGAAGCATCATGCTGATATTCCTTACTCATATGGTGAGATTGAATCTGAAATCGTTATCAGCCAAGATAGAAATCATTATATATTGATGATTTATGGTTGGGATAAAGATTTGAGAATTCATGGATGTGTAGTTGATGTTATTATTAAAAACGGCAAAATTTGGATTTATCGAGATGGAATAGAAGATGGGATAACTGATGATTTAGTGGCTGCTGGTGTGCCTAAAGACAAGATTGTTTTAGCGTTTCATCATCCTAATGTTAGACAATATACTGGTTATGCAGTTGCTTAAATAATATTGCTCTTGTGGAATGGGCATCCTTGCCCGTTCTATAAGATTTATAATTTTATGGCAGGCAGGGATGCCTGTTCCACAAGAGATATATATAATCTCTAAAAATCACGGTGCCACTGATTGTATAGCATTTGTAACACCTGTCAGCTTACTTAATCTAACTGGTACAAAATCAGAAGGTTTGGCGCCTATAATTTGTGACAGGTAGCAATCAGAAACAGCGAGTAAAAACCCTTTAATTATATCCTGCCCATTGGCTTTTACTAAATCATCAGCTTTTTTCAAAAAGCCCGAACGCCATTTACTATCGTTGTTACCGTATATCTCTACAACATGCAAAGCAGCTAAGTACTCAGCTAATGGGTCGAGACAAAACCTGATTTTATCTTTTGCAGAACCGACAGTTTGAATTAAATGTAAACGATTTTCGAGATAGTCGAGGCGCCTGTCTACATCCAGAGGGTTTATAGTTAATAAAGCAGTGACAGCATCAGCACGCAAAGCTGTTCCTGGTTGATAATTACGCTGCAAACATTCCCAAGCTATTGCTTTTGTATCTAGATGTATAATTCTATCGTCCAATTTATCACCAGCAACATCACGATTTAACTCGTTGAGATACCCCAGCATCAAATTTGGTATCGTATGGGGAATATCATATACAATTTGGTTCTCAACATTAGCTATTAACTGCTCGGCATATAATTTTGCTAATAGTACTGTAATATTACCGTGACTCACCATTAAAGATAAACGATTACAAGCGTCAAAGAATTCCTGGTCTGTAAATTTATCACGCTTTCCACGCTGCATTAAATAAGCTTCCATAAATGAGGAAAGCTTGTTTGCTTCAATTCGCAATGGCTTAATTGTAGTTTTATTTACTCTTCCTAGCTTCTCTTCTAACCGTGATGTAATAACCAGCGCATTTACTGGAAATTCTGGAGAGTCTGGTTGTAATGCTTCGCGAGTAGTTGTATTTAATTCAGAGAAACGGTCTACTATTACTAATATACGTTGTTTTCGTAACAGCTTAACTAGTAATTCCTCGCATATTGGTTCTGGTTCGTCTATTAATGCTTGTAACTGTCCACGAATAGCTTCTTTCAATGATGACTTTCCATCTACCGTGCGAAAATCTTCTTCTAACAGCACAGGTAACATTAAATGTTGACACAAGCGGTTATCAACAACATCACTCATTCCCCAGTTAGCAACTTGACAAGCCAAACTGGTTTTACCAATTCCACCTTCACCTGATATTATCAAGCAACTACGCTGTTTAGAAAAAGTCGCACGCAAATTAGAAGGCGCCAGTTGTGCTACGGTATTGCCATCAAGAACAACAGGAATAGGAATATAAGTATTACGATTACTTACAGTATCTTTTTTGGGAAACTGTTCGCGCGCTGATTCAATGTATTTATTTACCCATGCATCAAGTACTTTAGGATGGTAATGAAACCATCCAACAAATAACACATACCTTAAAGGTACATTGATACTAACAAGCGGTAATGAAAAATCAGTGTAAGGCTTAAGAGCATTATTAATCTTTAATAGCCATATGGGTTTTACTCGCAGCAGCATAAACCATAGAGTAGGCAACAAGGTCACATATGCAGCAATACCCAAAAGTAACTTATGCTTGAGAAGCCATTCGACTACTCTATCAAATAACCGCGTTTCTTTCTCAGATTTCAAAGCTTCCAACGGGCGCCGTATTCTTGCAGCGTCAATTTCAGTAAAATTCTGTTTATGTTCTTCTACAATTTTTGTAACTTGCTCAAAGTCAGTAATTACCTTTGTTAACTTAGCACTTGGTAATTTATCAGCAACATCCTGATAGGCACCAATAATACCACCTAACCCTTTTGCCGTTCCATACCTCACATAATATTCGGTATCATTCAACAGAGGAATCATATCTTTAACAGCAGAAGTTGCCTCAGTTCCCATTGCACCCAAAGCCAAAGCGGCATTTTTCCGAACGCGCGGGTTATCATCTTTGAGTGCATTTATTAAAGATGGAACAGCTACTTTCGCTTCCATACCTATTCTTCTTAATGCTGAAGCTGCGTATATCCGAACGTACAGTTCTTTATCTTGTAGCGCTGCCATTAAAGCTGGAACCGCTGGTTTTGCTTGTATACCAATGGCGCCTAATGCTAATACAGCATACATACGTACTTGAGTATCTTCGTCTTGTAAAGCTTTTGTTAGTGCTGGAACGGAAGATACAGCTTCGGTGCCCATATCTCCTAATACCCAAGCTGCGCGCCAACGTATATTACAATCTGGATTATTTAGAGTTTCTACAAGTGTGGGAACGGCGCCTAAACCAATACTTACAAGTGCATCGTGCGCTTCTAGTCGAACGCGCGCGTTGTTATCGATTAATTTTTCAACCAGAGGAGCAATTTTTTCATCTACAGTAACTTGTGCCCAGGTATTACCAGTCCATAGTAGGAACATCATCAGGCACAAAATAGCCAGTTTCAGCATTTTGGTTATTGAAGCGGTGATGTTCACTGCTATTGGCTCCGTTGCTAACTTAGTATATATTTTACTCTAGGTGCCAAGTGGGTAGCTTGCAACGGATGAGAACGGATGTAACGGATGATGATTTTATATTTACAGGCGCCGTAAACTAGTTGCTACATTTATTCATCATCTTCAATTGTTGCAGCAAGCGTATCTAACTCAGCTTCTAACTGTTCAATAGTTGGTAAACTTCCTTAAGCATGTTTTTGGCAAAGCATCCCTTAGTTGATAAGTTGAAACACCAATTGGCATATTAGTACTACGCAATGAATACTCGACTATTGTTTTATCTTTTGACTTACATAAGATAATGCCAATACTTGGTTGGTCATCAGGGTGGCGTAATAAATCATCTACAGCCGAAATATAAAAACTTATTTTTCCAGAAAATTCTGGCTTAAATTCCGTCATTTTTAGGTCAATAACTATATAACAACGTAATTTAACATGGTAAAAAAGTAAGTCAAGATAAAAATCGTCATTGCCCACTCTTAAATGGTATTGGCTACCAATAAAAGCAAAACCAACTCCTAATTCCAGGAGGAACTCTCGTATATGGTCTAGTAAGCCTTTTTCCAAATCTTTCTCTTGAGCATCTTTTGCTAAAGTTAAAAAATCAAAGTTATAAGGGTCTTTTAAAACTTCTTTCGCCAAATCAGATTGAGGAGAAGGTAAAGTTAAATTAAAATTTGTTGTCTTTTCGGCTTCAAATTGTCTTTCATAAAGTTTTGTATCTATATGATGCCATAAGACCGAACGACTCCAACCATACTCAAGAGTTTTATGAATATACCAAAACCTTGCTTGTAAGTCTTTGACTTTTTCTAATAACAGCAGATTATGACCCCAAGGAATTTCTGCCACAAGCTGTGGCAGAATTTGAGCATCCACACCTGTGGCAATATCTAAAGTGCTTTGAATATCCTGAGTGTAAGCCAAGTAAAAGGCTCGTATTCGCCAAATATTTCGTGCAGCTGTTAGTAGCTTAAATCTTTCATCTGAACAGCAAGAGCAAGTACAACAAATTATGCAAGCTTCCAAGACTCAGAAGCAACAGCTTTTTAACTCCAATAGTTAGTTTTTCAAGTTTTGAATTCCTCTAATATTCATGCCGCATTGTCTCTGGGCGTTTTGCTCAGAGATTTTATTATTGTCAAACTAGGCGCCTGTTGCTTTATTCAAGCACGAGCCGTTAAGAAGGATATACTTTAAGAATAAGAAAAAACTTTTTCACCATACTGATATAAATCCTCTGATTTCGGATTAAATTCTAATTTAAAGTATGGAGTCATATGTTTGAAAGTTAATGGTAAAAATTTGTACTCTGTAAACAAGAATTTTCTCAAATCATCAAATATTTTTTGATTTGTTAAGCTTTGGTCTTGCATTATTAACAATGCCATACCAACTACAATAGCTCCAATAACCATTACAGTTCCTAACAAACCTCCTAATATACGTATCCAATAGCGATTATCTACATGATTTAAAAATTTAAACGCTAGTCCACTATGTTCTATTTCTTCAGCTGTGTGCCATTCCCACAACGAACGCATTGTTGGGTTGGCAGTTGCAAGCATATTAGATTTAAGAATAATATAAGAAAATACTGTTGCTATGTTCTCAAAACCTGAAATTAAAGCTAGGCACATTTTAGGACTTAAGTATTTTTCTAATACTTCAGTAAAGAAAAAATCGGCTATTTTTAATATTGTCTTAAATTTGTAACCCTGAGCTTCAAGTATCTTGTTATACTTGTGGTGCGTTTGTCCGTGAGTTGCTTCCTGTTTAATAAAACCGCAAATAGGCGCCTCTAGTTCTGTATTTTTAATACGAGGTAATTGATTTCTCATTACCCGCACCATAAATCCTTCAAATGCAGGTAGAAATAAATTCATTGCATTAAAGTAATGAGTTAGAACAGAACTATTATTCAACCAAAGCTTTGGAATGTTATTAAACTGGAAATTAACTTTTCTTGGTTCACACAAATTTGGGTTTAGAGGTTTGTTCTCAAAACTGGGAAAATCAGTAGGTGTCATGTCTACAAATTTCATACTTATTTGTTAAATGATTTATACTGAGATAACGTGGATTAAGTTATACAGACTATATGATTTGTCAAAAATTATATCCGTGTAGAGACCGAATTAATTCCCTGCGGGACACTACGTGAACGCGTCTCTACAACACGCGCGTTTATGAATCAAGATTATTGAGAGCTTCGCTTACATCAGTTGCTGTTTGATAATCTCTTAAAGGTAATTGCTTAAAAAACCTTAGAATTTTCTCATCAGCACCTTTTTCTTCAGCATGTTTTATCAAATCTTTTTTGTTAATTGGGTAATTAACTTCGCTCAAATTTTTTTGCATTTGCACCATGTTGACTTTAATCATGACTTTTCTCCATTAGGTGCCAGGGTTTTTATTATTGAAGAAATTGAGAAGTCAGTTGATAAACGAGAATCTTTAAAATTTGTGTTGTCATATACCAATTTATGGTATCAGGAATTGCTAACATCTGTCTAATGGTAGATATTTTACGATTTTGTTGTTTATGACTGCACAGGCAAGATGCCTGTGCTACAATATATATTATTTTTTGTGTTTGTAATTTAAAAAGAGTAAATATATTTTAAGAAATGTAAAGTTATGAATAGATATGGTGAGTGGGTAGCGTAGTTAATATTGTTCTGACGTATGTTAATGAATAGATACATAAATAGGAGCAGTGTATAGTTACACACCATATAAGCTGTTGGAGGATAGTTTGGATATTTGTTGCACTCGTCCTGGCTGCTCAAAACCGATTAACTTTTTTCCTGATTTAGATAATGCTGTTGCTCTTAAGAATGTTCCGCAAAAGTTTTGTGTAAGTTGCGGGATGCCGTTAATTTTAGATGGTCGCTATGTACCCATAAGAAAATTGGGGCAAGGTGGTTTCGGCGCCGCTTTTTTAAGTTGTGACCGTCGAACTCCGGGAATGCGAGAGTGTGTAGTTAAGCAGTTGCAGCCATCTATCAATTTTAAGCCTGAACAAATCAAGAAAGTTACACAGCTTTTTCATCGCGAAGCCGAAGTTCTAGAAAAATTAGGCGCCCATCCGCAAATTCCAGAGTTGTTTGCGTTTTTTGCGTTGGAACCTCCCACTACTGAAGAACCTATTGAGTTGTTCTATTTGGTGCAGCAATATATCGATGGTGAAAATTTAGAACAAGAACTCTACAGCAAGGGCAAGTTTTCGGAAGCTGAAGTTACTGAGGTACTAGAAGCTGTTTTAGAAATTTTAGATTTTGTCCATAATAATGGTTCTATTCACCGAGATATTAAACCGTCTAATACAATGCGCTCACGCGACGGTAAGTTATATCTTGTTGATTTTGGCGCCGTTAAGCAAGTAGTCGCTGTTGGAACAAAACACCCAAGCGAAAATTCTACTAGTAATATGCCTTCTGAAGCTGTTACCAATGTTTACACACCTGGTTTTGCACCACCCGAACAAACGGATGGACGTGCAGTGTTTCCATCATCAGATTTATATGCTCTTGCAGCGAGTTGTTTATTTCTACTAACCGCTAAACAACCAACGTCTTTTATAGATTCTTATACGAATACTTGGAACTGGCGCCCGTCTGTAAATATTAGTGATAAACTTGCTAATATTTTAGAACGAATGCTTAAAGAAAAGCCTATTGAAAGGTTCCAGTCTGCATCTCAAGCGCTTACGGCTTTAAGAAAGAGCAAACACTCTTCAGATTTTTCTAGTTATCAGTGGTTACTAGCGCCGTTTTTAACAGGTTTTGAAATTGGGTTATTAGCTGTTTTTTTAAATAATTTGCTTCCAGGTATAGGACTTGGGCTGGTTGGTATTATTTTAGGTGCTTTGGTTTATGCTCAATATAAACAAATTATAAAGAAAAAACATTTATTTATCATTGTAGGCGCCACGTTTGCACTTGTGCTGATGTCACTGTCTATGTTACAATCTGTTCCAATTTTGGGCTTTAATTTAGCTAATAATCATTTATTTGTAGCGTTTTTTGCTTTTTTATTGGGTGTTTTAAGTATTGTCTTAATTGGATTATCTCAACTTATTTATCAATTACTTACATTTGCTCATTAAAAAAACAACTGTCATGCTGAACGCAGTGAAGCATCTAATAAATATTCAATATTAACGAGATTCTTCCCTGCGGGAAAACTCCGTTTACGCTACGCTCAGAATGACAATTTAAATTTAGTTCCGCTCAGAATGACAATTTTCTATCCAAAGGTTAATTACTATGCAACACAATAAAGATTTTATCAAGTTAAATATAGCTATTGCTCTTGCATCTGTTATTTTAGGAATTGGATTTTGGAGTTTAAAAAATATCACCCAATCTCCTACGTATACATCTAATGGGACTTCTAATGCGAGTAGTTCGTCAGACAGCACTGGTAATTCAGATGTACAGATGAGTATTGGTGATAAAATTTTATTAAAACGGGAAATAGCTGTTGATAATTCTGCTTTCCAAAGTGCGAAAGAAAATGGTGTTAGAGCAATGGCGAATAAAAATTATCCTGAAGCTGTGAAATTTTTTGAAGAAGCTTTGACTATACAGCGAAATGCTCCAGAAACAAGAATTTATTTAAATAATGCTAAAATTGGCGCCGAGTCAGCATATACTATTGCCGTGGCAGTCCCAGCTATTCCTCAAAATAACTTTAACAGAGGTGGCGCCAATAGACACCCGGCTAATGCGTTAGAAATGTTACGTGGGTTTGCACAAGCACAAGAAGAAATTAATCAACCTGATAAAAGAATCAACGGCAAGCGCATTAAATTATTAATTGTTGATGATAATGATAATAGAGACAATGCTGCAAACGTTGCCAGACAACTAATAAGTAATAAAAATATTATTGGTGTTATGGGTCATCGTTTAACCCCCGTCAGTAAAATTGCGGCGCCGCTATATGCTAAAGAAAAGGTTGTATTTATTGCTCCAACTGGTATATATTCTGACCTGAATAGAAGCGATTATGCATTGAATCCCGATAATCGCAAACGCTATGTATTCCGTACTGATACAGATTCAGAAATTGCCCAAAAGCAGTTAGCTGATTATTTAGAAAGTCAAAATATTAAAAAAGTTGCAATTTTCTACGACTCTTCAAAAGAAATCACTTATAGCCAAGAGCTAAGAAGAGATTTTATGAAGTTTTTTGAGAATAAATCGCAAGGCAGAGAAGTTATCGACAGCATTGATATAGCGACATTAGACGACAAATTCTTCGATAAAGGCAAAGTTGATAGAGTCATTCAAAAAGGCGCCGAAGCAATATTAATACTACCTAACTTCAACTCCAGAGAAAGCGCCTTAAATATAATATCCGCAATGCCTCCAAAAAGTTCAGGTAAATCTGTACAATTAATCGGCGATGTTAGTAACTTATATAGAAGCATCACTCTATCTCAAGGAGAAAAAGCTGAAGGAATGGTGATGGCAGTAGCTACTCAACTCACCGAACAAAACAAGTTTTATCAAGATGCCTTATCACTGTGGGGTGGAAAAATAGACTTAGCTTGGCAAACAGCAACTTCTTATGACGCTGCACAAATTTTTATTCAAGCACTCAAAGGTATACAAGCGCAAAATCGTAACGTTGACCGTGAAGCTATCCAAGAACAAATCTGTAGCAAAGACTTTAAAGCTACCGCAGCTTCTGGTGAAACTCTACAATTTGATTGTGACATCAGCAGCACACCCAAAGACAGAGTAAAATTAGTCCAAGTAACGGCGCCTGACCCATCTAAACCCAATTCTGAATATTCCTTCAAACTAGTACAAAACAAGTAAATCATAATCTCTTGTGGAGCGGGCATCCCTGCCCGCCCATAAAATTACATCAAACATTAATTAATTGCCCTTTTCTTGCAACTTCTTCCAATATCCTTGTAACTATTTGTCGAGAATTCAAATCAACAGTCTCTAACATCTCTTGATATAAAACGTAAGTAGGTTCATCATTAAATATCCTATAATGTATAACCTCTGTCCATTCCGGAGCAGAAATAACTAGCTTCTGAATAACATTAAGAAGTGCTTGAAGCTGCTCTCTCGCATCAAAAGACTCTAAAACGTGAACCAGACCCCACATTACTTCCTGCTGCAAACAGTTATCATCTAAAATCAAATGGAGCTTCTCTAAATCTACACCATGAGTATTTTTAGCCAATTGATTTAAAGCATCATCAAAAGCTAAAACTTCTTCTCTTGAACGCATTAACTTGTTGGCTTTTAAAGTAGATATTAAATTACTATTGTTCATATTTTAATTTTATGTTTATTTGACTGCACAGGCAAGATGCCTGTGCTACAAGAGTTACAAAATGTATATTTATATTAATAAATGTAAAAAGATGAGATATATGGTTAGTTTCTAACGTCTTAAATATTGTTCTGAATTATCTTTATGTATAGATATTCAGTAGGAGCAGTATATAGTTACACACCATGAAAGCTTCTGGAGGATAGTTTGGATATTTGTTGCACTCGTCCTAGCTGCCCGAAACCGATAAATTCTTTTCCGGAATTAGATCATGCTTCTGTTCTTAAGAATATTTCTCAACAGTACTGCATTACTTGTGGAATGCCGTTAATTTTAGATGGTCGCTACATACCAATAAAAAAGTTAAGGCAAGGTGGGTTCGGCGCCGCTTTTTTAAGTTACGACCGTCGAACACCCGGAATGCGCGAGTGTATAGTTAAGCAGTTGCAGCCATCACCTAGTTTAAAACTTGAACAGATTAAAAAAGTTACACAGCTATTTCATCGTGAAGCTGAAGCTTTAGAAAAATTAGGCGCCCATCCCCAAATTCCCGATTTGTATGCGTTTTTTGCCATAAATCCTGGTCGTTTCAAATTACAAATAGAAGAACCTATTGAGTTATTTTACTTAGTACAACAATATATTGATGGTGAAAACCTAGAGCAAGAATTGTCTCGTAAAGCTAAATTTACTGAGACAGAAGTTGTTGTTGTGCTAGAAGCTATTTTACATATATTAGATTTTGCCCACAACAATAACTCTATTCATCGTGATATTAAACCATCTAATATAATGCGTGCTAGCGATGGTCGATTATATCTTGTAGATTTTGGCGCCGTTAAACAGGTTGTTGCAACAGGTAAACAGCAAGATGCGAACTCAACGCTTGATGTGTCTTCGGTATCTATAACCAATGTTTACACACCGGGTTTTGCACCACCCGAACAACTTGATGGACGAGCGATTTTTCCTTCATCTGATTTATATGCTCTTGCCGCAACTTGCTTATTGTTACTAACTGGCAAACCGCCTACAAGCTTTATTGATGCTTATACTGGTACTTGGAACTGGCGCCCTTCAGTTAATGTTAACGAAAGAAATGCCAGAATTATAGAACGAATGCTTAAGGAAAAACCAATTGACAGATTTCAGTCGGCAAAAGATGTTCTTGATGCTTTAAAGCAAAAAACACCAGTTAGTCAACAAGATTTTTCTACTTTAGATTGGTTAGTTGCACCATTTGTAACAGGGTTTGAAATTGGTTTATTAGCAGTATTTTTTAACAATTTACTAGCTAAAATTGGCATAGTATTCGCAATAATAATTTTAGTCGCTTTATTTTACGCTCAATATAAGCAAATTATTTTTGAAAAACATTTATATATAATTGTCGGGGTAACATTTGCGCTCGTACTATTGTTACTGCCAATTTTGCCATCGGCGCCGATTTTAGGATTGAACTTAGCAAATAATCATTTATTAGTTACTTTTTTTGCTTTGTTATCAGGCATTTTTGGAGTTGTCTTAGTAGGCTTATCTCAATTAATTTACCAACTATTATCATTCATAAAATAAACTCTTGTCTCTTGTGGAGCGGGCATCCCTGCCCGCCCTTGCTATAACTTGATATGAAAAAACGGGCAAGGATGCCCATTCCACAAGAGTAATGTTTGAATAACTGTTTCTCTGTGTACTCTGTGTCTCTGTGGTAAAAATTAATTTCTTAAAGCAGCCTCTCCATTACAAAATTTTTCAAACAGCTCAAAAAAATTATTTAAAGCATCTTTTTCATCTGCAGAGTAAAAAAGAATAATACTATCCCACCCATTAGAAGATGTTATTTTAAATCTTTCTTGTACCCAGCTTTGAAATTGACTAAACTTAATTTCTTCTTCAGTTACAGACAAACCTAAATCTTGTCGCGACGCTGTATATCCATCTAGAAATGACCTTAAGCGGGTAATAGAAGATTGTCCTAAAAACATTCCAGGACGCTGTTTTATACGTTGAATCATTTCATTAAAATATTCAGATGTTTCTATTTTGTTTCGAGTGATCTCTTGCATAATACCTCAGTTTACTTAAAAAGATGCTTCGTTCCTCAGCATGACAGGAGAGATGCTTCGTTCCTCAGCATGACAG
>ERZ1066124.832-NODE-832-length-12985-cov-23.913612_pt1 | contig 12985 bp, 15 predicted proteins | sample MGYA00382771_ERZ1066124 | MGnify/ENA primary metagenome ERZ1066124 (study PRJEB33369, sample SAMEA5778354) | biofilm metagenome | biome: Industrial cooling water; feature: Water cooling tower basin; material: Biofilm | place: United Arab Emirates | collected... | reverse complement strand
GACAATTACAAACTGCTTGAACCATAAGCGTTTCAGCTTATCTTAGTGCCATTCGTTTTATAGACGTACAGGATTGGTTTGTTAAAAACTTTATCGATCGCTCTTATGAATCAGTAGCAGACAACGTTACAAGCAATTATGGAGATTTAGCATATCCAGTCGAAAAATTAGAAGTAGCTATTGGTAAAACTTTTCATAACAAAGCTTTACTTCAACAAGCTATGATGCATAGTTCTTACGCTACCAATTTTACAAATACAACAAACTATGATAACCAGAAATTGGCAATTCTAGGCAATGCCTTTTTAGATTTTGTTGTGCTTTACTACTTGTATAAAAATTACCCTAACCGACCGAAAGGAATTCTCTCTGACAATCGCGATCTCCTAATGGGTGACGAGATGTTATTAATGCTTATATACCAAATGAGACTAAAGCAATTTATCCGACATGATGGAATTGCTGGCTCCAAAACTCTTACCGATACATTTAAGGCATTGTTAGCTGCCATTTATCTCGAGCGAGGAATATCTGAGGCAAGCAAATGGTTCGTCAAGCAGTTGCCAACAAAAATAATTGATCGACTGAAAACTTTTGGCGATCGCAACTGGTGTACTTCAGGAGATAGTCAGGTCAATTCCAATAATTTACCATCAGAGGTGGGCGTAGACTATAGCCAATTACACGAGCTACTTCGGCAGGGAAAGTGGGAAGAAGCTGACTTAGAAACCAAGGAAGTTATGCTGAAAGTTGCTGGTTTAATCAAAGGAATGCCTCCGTTAAACTACCTTCCCCTTGGCTCCATTCACCAATTTCCTTGCACCGATTTAGAGACTATCGATTTGTTATGGGTCAAGTGTAGCAACGGACGTTTTGGCTTTTCCGTGCAACAACGCCTCTTATTAGATGTTGAAAAAGACTGGGATAAGTTTGGCGATCTCGTTGGCTGGCGAGTGAATGGAATTTGGCAGTCCAAAAACGATCGGATTTTTCATCTGGGCGCTCCAGTTGGGCATTTACCCTCTGCTGCCGTTCGTGCTGCTGGTAAAGGCAAGGTGAGAATGTCGATCTACTCTCGCATCGAAAATTGTCGCGTTGGAGAAAAGCGATCGCTCGATTGGGCGCGTTAGTTAGCAAAAGAAATTGCGTAGCTTAAGAATAATCCGTACCTAAAAAATGGGATATTAGCATATAAAAAACTCATTCTTTAGAAATTGGATAAATTACTGGGATTTTGTTGAGTGTCAAACAACTTGAGACCCGAAAATAGACTGGCAAAATTTTGAAATTACTGCTTTTGAGTATGATACAAGTAAGCAGCAATAAAGAGAGAATAGGGGCTACAGCATGAAAACAAATATGCTTTTGACTACAGCAAGCCTGGTGGGAGATCGACGGATCGTCACTCATCTTGGCATTGTCAGCGGTGAAGCAATCTTGGGAGCAAATATTTTTCGAGATTTCTTTGCTGGTAAGTACCTGGACTGGAATAATTACACGGCAGCCTTTGATAGATTACGCGACCAAACCATATACAACTAGAGGGGACACTAAGGCTGCCGTGTAATTATTAGTGTCTTCCTACTTATCCGCGATATTGTGGGTGGACGCTCGGCAGGATACGAGAGATCGCCCTTGAGAAGCGAAAGATACTGCGATGCGGGAGATGATTCAGCAAGCACAAGCGCTGGGTGCAAACGCAGTAATTGCGATTGACATCGACTACGAAACTATTGGAATTGGTAATGGTGGTAGTATGCTCATGGTTGCTGTCAGCGGTACGGCTGTTGTGTGCGAATAAAATCTAGGAGTAGGGCGGTACAAGTAATTCGTAGTAATTTGTCACGAGCGATTAAGTTGACGATCGCATGTTTAGTCCTGCTACCCTTGAATGATGTCTATCCTTTTCAAGATAGAACATGACGATCCGAATCCGTGGAGTCGTCAAGACGGCTCAAATAGCACAGAATCGCTTAAATAGCGGCATTCCTCCCCAGGAGATTGCTGCTTTCAAAGCATTTGTCACTAGCTCGCTTGAATTGATCGAGCGGTTATGCGCTCAAGAGCAAATGACACCAGAGCAATTGCCAAGTAGATCGCGTTTGGCTTACTCTTTTCTCAAAGGGATCGATCTGGACAATCTGCCGATGTTGGAAAGCCGTATTGCCTCTCCAACAAAAGCGCCCATCAGTCTTAGGAACATTAAAGGAAAGCAACGTAGTATATTGCAGCAACTCTCATCTTTGGCTGCCAGTCCCACCCCAAAACCCGATCTATTCCAAAAGCTGCTTGACTCATTGACACAAGCTGTTGCAGAAATTGAAAACATTTGCTGCCAACAGCAGGCAACACCAGCCGACTTAAGTAATTCCTCTAGCTCAATTTATGCTTGGATGAAGTTTTTGAGCGATCGATCCCATCTACAACTGCACCTTCAGGCGACTCGTTCTACCTGGCAAATCGCTCAAGCAGTTTCTAGAAAGCATTGTCAGGAGTTAGAAAATGTAGCAGTTGAGGTGACGTACCAGGCAGGATTGTACAAATACAGGCGGCAAGGAAACGTTGCTACTCTCACCATTAGCGAAGGATTTATCCATGCCAATAGTGAAGTCTTGACAGCACTGGTGACAGACGCATTGCTAGACAAGAACCAAGAGCGATCGCGACTCATCAAAGATTTTGCTAGCTCGCCAGAATATAGTCAAGTGCTACTGGAGTTGGACTCGTTTGCCTGTGGGAATCGAGACAACGCTCAAGGCAAGTGCTACGACTTGGAAGAGTTATTTGATCGACTCAATAGCGAGTATTTCGCTTCAAGTTTGGTCAAACCACGCTTAAGTTGGACTCGATTAAACACTTACCGCAAGTTTGGCTACTATCATCCAGCCAAAGACCGAGTAGCGATCAGCTCAACTCTGGATGATGCACGGATTCCCCAGTTTGTGGCTGAGTTTGTCTTGTATCACGAACTCCTACACAAATATCACGGGGCAAAATTGGTTAATGGCAGACGCATGGTTCACACTCGTGAGTTTCGCCGAGACGAGCAGCAGTTTAAGTTTTATCAAGAGGCTTCTAGATGGCTGGAAAAGTTGGCTTGGAACCAATCCCAGGTTTTTGAGCTAGAGCAATGGCTGTAAGTTATCCAGCTTGGGTTGCATCAAAAGCTTGAGACACAGTCGTTTAACGTTGCTGGTGAAACTTAGGACAACAGTAAAATTCTCCTCATTCTATGTCGCTGCATCAGTGCAACCGTATACCTATGGTGATATTGCCGCCTCGATCGCCAACATCCGCTGCTGGGAATACTTGACACGGCATTTATTGCTAGCTATCATTCAACCATATGGTTGAATCAAATAGGGCTCTCGATCTGATTTTTGCTGCTCTCGCCGATGCGACACGCAGAGACATCCTCAAGCGTGTATCGAGCGGAAAATACACCATCAGCAAATTAGCCCGATCGTATGCCATGTCTTTAGCCGCGGTGGCGAAGCACGTCAGCGTACTTGAGAAAGCAGGACTCGTGACTAAGTGTCGAAGTGGCAAGGAGAAAGTGATTCGGATTGAACCAAAGGCGATCGAAATAGCCGCAGCGCATCTGAGCGAGTACGAACAAGTATGGGCTGCCCGCTTCGATGCCTTGGAAAAATTATTAGAAGAAAATTGACAAGTAGGAACATAAGTGTATGGCAGATTTAAAAGTCACAGTCCCAGAAAATTCACAAAATATCTTGGGCATCGTCACGATCGATGCTTCATTAGAAAAAGTATTCGAGGCGTATGTCAAAGAGGAACTCTTCGCTCAATGGTGGTGTCGCGGTAATCCGATGAAAGTGTATCGCTTTGATTGTCGAGATGGCGGCAGCTGGCATATTGCCGAGCGAGCGTCAGATGGTAAAGAGTATGAATTTACTGGTTGTTTTCACGAAGTCGCTAAAAATCGACGGATCGTGCAGACGTTTGAATTTTTGGGGATGCCAGAACGCGGACACGTCATGCTGGAAAAAGCCGAGTTTGTAGCGATTAACGACCGTACAACTGAGATTCGGACGCACAGCACCGCTATGAACCAAGAAGACCGTGACGGCATGGTGGCAAGTGGAATGGAAAGCGGCTGGCGCCAGTCAGTTGAAGCCCTTGGTAAGCTTTTAGAATCAGACAACTAACTTTCGCAAACCGATCGGTCGAAAGACCGATTATGGATGGAAACAGCCGATTCTAGGAGAGCGATTGTAGTGTCGCATCACAACCGCCCTGCACCGGAACGTAGCAATACGGTCGGTTGAGTTGCAAAGGTTATCTGCCGTCGCTACATTTTGCCGTTAGGCTTGACAAGCATTCTATGGAATCCATCAACGAACAAATCACGCGCATCTCGGAGAAACTAGGGAGAGTTGCTACGTGCACGCCTAGTAATGCTTTTGGAGTAGAAGGACATAGATTTCTCCTCCATAAGCCACTAGAAGTCCCTGACGTAGAAAGATTTGAAGCCAAATACCAAGTAAAACTTCCCGTTGGTTATCGCGCCTTTATCACTGAAGTTGCGAACGGTGGTGCAGGACCAGCCTATGGAATGTTTTCCCTTGAGTGTGCTTTAAGGTGTCGCTTAACGGAGTCCCCTATTGACGTTGTTCCAGATGACATCCTAAAAGTCCCCTTCCAGCATACTTCAGCTTACAATCCCGCTCGTGATGATCAAGTCATTGCTATGTTCGAGCAAGCCGATACGGGGAAAATTACTCTAGATGAACTTGATAAGTACCAACTTTACCTAACTGCGGGCACGCTCACTCTATGTCACGAAGGTTGTGGTTATCTGCATAGATTGGTTGTGAGTGGACCAACCCATGGACAAATGTGGCTTGATAGTGAAGTCAGCGAGCAAGGATACTACCCTCTTGGGGTGAGCTTCTTAGAGTGTTATGAGAAGTGGCTTGATGATGTTATTGCTGACGGTAGGGGAACTTGGTGGTTCAATGCCTAACAGGTCACTGGAGTCGGATAGCAGGGTTATACAGCCTCAGTAAATTATTTTTCTGTTGGCTCGAACAACGCTCTGTTGTGTAATCGCCGATAACTCTTACCTTCAGGCGATTGAGCGTAAGCGAAACGCCGTGTTGCGGGATTGCTCACCGCGCTCCATGCGATCGCACGCTCGCCAACAACCGAGCGCATAACACTGGTTACTAGCCACTTTCATGCATTCAGTCATGGCATGGTTGGGTAACCTAATTCCCTAGATTGCTATCAATTTTAGAAACCTACTACCAAAATTTCATTGCCCCTGAAGTTGCAATTCACCAGCCCCTAGCAATGGAGCGGAAAATTTAGCCCTCAACCACAAGTAGCCAATCTAGAGTTGGTAACTGCACGCTATGCACGCTTCCATAGTTAGCCACAAGGCAAAGACACGCGATTCGTTCGCTCTTCCCAGCCAGAAGTTAATCGCGTCTCGCTTGAGCACAAAACTTTAGCTTCGCGCTCAAAGAAAGCCATAGAGAGAATATTAATTAATGCTAAAAGAGCTACTCCAGCTAGCAAGTATCAGTTACCCTCTTGGCAGTTATCGCTCGTCAACTCTATGTCACCGACAATTGAAGCCCAATTGATTGAATTTCTACAACAGCAAATTAGAATTTGGGCTCCTTCAACTCTAGCTGGCACGGGTTCAAGCTCAAGCAACACATCTGTTACCAATTGTTTTGTGGCAAGAGAATTTGTTAAGTCTAGAACAACTAGAACAAGTATTCGATTGGTGGTCAACAGCCGCTCGTTCAACTACTACAAACGATCTCGAAAAACCAACAACAGTAAGAATTAGTTAAGCAGCGAAGGTTGAGACAGCGTTTATAGTAGGAGCGACACGAATTATTTACTTGCTAGAAAAAATATTAATCTATGAAGCTTGAGGATATTTATCAGTTTTTTGCGACCCAGCCACCGATTTATTTAAGCTGCGAGCAGGCAGCTTGCTACGTGCTGTCAGTTTTGCTACAGGGTGAGTCCTACGGTACTGGGTTGATTCAAAAACTTGAGAGCGACCACCCCAACTATCGCCTTTCGGATACAGTTCTTTACGCTGCATTGAAATTTCTTGAATCGGAGAAAGCGATCGTCTCGTGTTGGCAGAAGGTAGAGGGGCGCGGTCGTCCGAGGCGGATGTATTCGGTCAGCCCCCAATGGCTTGATGAAGCACAAAAACTAGCCGCTTTATGGCGAGGATTCGTTACAAAACACCCACAAGTACCTAGAGCTGTTGCCGTTTGAAGCGCGATGCCTTTATGCGGTTCGCGAAGCGACCTTCGCATCTCAACTAGATGCTACTGGGCACCAACGCCAAAAGTATGAACCAGCCCCAGCCACTGACTACTTAGGAGGCAATCGATTTGAAAGACGTACCACCACAAACTCCCTCACCACAAAACTCTCAGCCACCCGTCACCCGCTGGGAACTAATCGACGCGATCTCCAAACTGTACGTGATTCGGGACGAGCCAAGTCAATTGAAAAAGACTCTCAATAAACCCAGAAAGCCTTGTTGCTAGTAGTTGCAAAAGTCCGAGTCAAGCTGTTTGAGGGCAATAGTTTGAGCGATTTTCCCTGACTTGACGAAACTCCCAAAACATCAAGTGACAACTCGATGTAGGATAGTAATTGTGAAGTAAATCTAAACAAAAGAAAAAGTGAAGGTCAAAGGCAACGGACGCGCAAAAATACTCACGCAGGCTGAACTGGAGCGCCTTTTTGCACGCGGCTTCCTCACCTCTAGAGATAAGCTGTTATTTGCAATCGCGTATTACTGTGCCTGTCGCGTCAGTGAAGTGCTGGCGCTGACGGCTGAAGATTTGGCGGGTAGTGTGGTGACGCTGCGTAAATCTACCACCAAAGGCAAGATTGCCACGCGCACTCTGCCTTCGCACCCGAAGTTACAAGCGTATTTAGCAGCTTATCAGCCGTCGTCTGGTCTATTGTTTCCAGGACGGAATGGAGACAAGCCACTGACTAGAGCAGCTGCCGATCTGATCCTCAGAGCTGCTTGCAAACGGACCAGGATTAGGGGTGCTTCGACTCACTCGTTTCGCCGCACGGCGCTCACGAGTATGTCCAATGCTAACGTGCCGATCCGCGTAATTCAGGAAATCTCGGGACATAAATCGTTGACTGCTCTCCAACGTTATCTGGAGGTGAAACCAGATCAGGTCGAGTCGGCGATCGCGCTGTTGGTTTAGTTTACAATCCAGCACTTGAGGCAGAAGCAGATGAAGTTGTAAATAGATGTTTTCGGAAAAGTTGGCTCTGCCAACTCTTAGGGGCGAGCCAGTAGTCGTAGATCGGGCGATCTCGCTCGGGAAATAGCAAGAAAGCGCCCAGGAGGTAATCGATCAAATTGTCGTAGCTCTGGATGCGGGTGAAAGATTGCATCTGTGTTAGTACCGCCAAAAATGCTTGCGACGTTGCCTCTCCTATCGCCCTCATCTCCCGTTCTTGCTGCTTAGAAAACTTAACTTTCGTGCCGTACCAATTCCACAGCAAGCAACACTGCTGTAGCGATAAATGAAGCGGTTGCAGTAGCAATGCGGCACGATAATATAGCCCAGAGCGCCTCAGCATATAGGGATGAATTGGAAAGGGAAGATTGGCACTCTCGCCTGCCAGTGCAATTATATAGTGTAGCGAGCGCTGATTCAGGCGCGATCGCCGTTCTGTGGCGAATAACCAATCGCATCGACGCTCTTGTGCTAGGTGTTGTAGCAATTCCATTTCAGGAGCACACAGAGGTTGAAGATTGACTTGTTTGTGCAGGCGAGCGCCACTTTTGAGTTCGCGGTTGCGGATGATGTAGAGCGTTTTTCTGGTCAAGTCTAGGTCAGACCAACGCAGCCAACATAGTTCGGATGGCTGTAAGCATTGGCAGAACAGCAATAAGGCGATCGCCTTGTTTCTGGTGGGGTAGCGAGTCTTTTCCATCGCGGCGATGACTGCATCGACTTCATGAAGGTAGAGGAATTCTCGTTCGCGGTACTTGACAAATGCAGTTTTGAGCGGTGGAGATGTCCTGGGCATGGAATAGAACAGAATAAATTTTTCGGCAAAGTCCGCGCTTTAATTATGCCATGCCCTAAAGTATTGAACCTAAAGTATTGGAGACGTAGAGGCGATCGTTTAAAGATACAACAAAGCTAGCTTTGTTGAGATTGCGATCGAATCCACTGGCGCACAGCACGAACCACACTAATGTCATCTTCGGTGGCAGCGAGTTGGAGAAATTGCTGCAACAGGGTTCCAGAGATTGTGGGAAAGGTTTGGCTAAACTCGCACTCGACATAACGATTGCCTTGTAGCTGATAAATGGTAACACCCTGACGCTCGGTGTAGCGCCAAACTTCAGGAATGGACAGTTGCAGGTAGATCCCGAAACGACGGCGCGAGGAACTCGCGATATCTACCTCAATTGCTAAATCTGGTGGGGGATCGGTATTGAGATCGATCTGACGACAACCAAGAATGCGTTCGACGTTTTGAATATAGAAACAGGAATCCGGTTCGACTCCCCGTATCAGTTCTTCTCGATCTAGTGTAGTAGAGCCATAGCCGCGCAGCCTTTGGTTGAATTCCTCAGCTAGGGTACGGACGATCGCTTCGAGGATACGATTGATGAACTCGTGCAGTTGGGATGGCATAATAATCTCCAAAACCCCTTGGCTGTATGCCAGACGCGCCGAACGGTGTTCGCCCAAGTCTTTTTGAATGGCTTGATAGGTCTGCCATGTAATGCCGTCGAGAACAACATATTGTGTTTGCTGATGGGATGGCTCTTGTAGTGTTTGCACCATACAATCTATTCCTAAAGCAACGCTCACACTCAAAGGGAAAGGAGATTGCCCTAATTCACCCATAAGTGTTGAGAGTTTGATAATTTTATATTCTAACTGGAAAATGAAATTGATGTTCTAGTTGTTATATATATCAAAATCGCTATAACTCTTTCCTAGTCAACACTTTATTGTTGTTTAGAGTTTCTACAATTGATGAGAAAATCTCTCCTAAAAATTAACTTTGCTAATCCTATGCTTTTCTAAAAGCTGGAGAAAAATCTCTCAACTAATAATTCTCCATTTGCACCGAGCAATCACGATTTTAGCTTGAGTTATAGCGCAAATATTAGGAGTTGAAACTTGCTAAAGGATACTGAATTAGTAGTTTTTGGAATGGCACCCATTTTTCATCTTTGGTGTAAACCAGGATTCCATTTTTACCTGCCTGGCTAGCAAGAACTAATCCGTGCTGCCGTGCTAGCTCATACCATTCATTGAAGCAATCTAGTTCTACTTTTCGCTCGTATCCTTCATTGGGTATCCAGGTTTTTTTAATGGCTTCAACCAGGAAACCAGAAGGATTAAGCACCTCATAACTAGCTTTTGCTTCCTTAAGTGCATTGATAGCCATAAGCACGACTTCTTCTGACTCTGCCTCGATTAACTTTGCTAAAGTGGAATTTACCTTGATTCCCAGCAATTCTAACTCAGATTGAAGCTGGTTACTGATGATTGGACAAACAGCTTTCTTCAAGCCTGGAGGTGTGACAAAGCTTTTTGACTCCACTCTTGGGCAAGCTGATTTTGAAGTCATATAATTACTCAGTTGTTCCCTCAGCTTTGAGTTTTCGGTTCTGAGTCCTTCCACCTGTTGTTTTAAATCTAGTACTTCAAAGGCTCTGCCTTCTACTACCTCAATATGGTTCCGTAATCCCCTTACCTCAGCTTGCAGATCGCTTATCCTTTTCTTCAAAGCTGTCATAATAGCTTTGTTAGAATCGTCAGACGCTCGCTGCTTTTGTGGTAGTGCTTTGATAGATGATTGTTGTTTCCGAAGCTGGTCAATACGTTGTTTAATCGCATCGTATTTGTAGAGGTAGGCGACAGATACACCTGCTGCCTCGGCTACAGTTTGAAAATTAATTTTCTGACCTTGTGTAACCATTAGGGAAATAGCTTTTTCGGTGCGATCCAGATCTTCATTTCTCTTCTGCTGGGCAGCATTTCGTAAACCGTCAGGATTGCCCTTTCTTGTCATCGTCAGACTCCAAAGTTGCAATAATGTTTTTCAAGTTCGTCTTGACCTGCTCGTTCATCTCAACTTGACGAGTCCAGCTAGACGCTTTTGCTTTCTCAATTAGCTGCTCGGTCTGCGCCAATTGCTGCTTGTGCTGGTTGATAAACTCAATAGTTGTGCGGAAGTCGCCACAGGTCAAGCAAGCATTAGCATGTGGATATGGACCTTGAAGAATTGGACGGGCGCAAGACCCATTGGGAAGTGCTTGTGCTAACACGCTGCGTTTGAACCATTGCAGTTCGCTACGATCTAATTCTGGGTGATTTGATTCAACGACTTGCCCAGCAATATTAACTACCTTACTATTGTTTTGAAATCTCTCGATTTCTCGCTGGAGAGTTTCATCATGAATGTGGCAGTAAACAGAAGTCATTTCTGGACTACTATGTCCTAAAAAGCGCTGGATGATATGCTGTGGAACGCCTCTGTTAGCCATAGAAGTTCCAACTGTGTGACGAAAAGCGTGAGTTTTTCCCAAAGGGAAAATATTGCCAGAGATATCCCTGATTTCCATGACAATAGCTAACACATGAAGATAGCCTGAAAAATCTCGGTCCCGCATTGGTTGCAATCTAGGAGTAAAACTTTGGCACAATAGTAATTTCTGACATCGTTCTTGAATAGATTTTCCAACCGCGCCTTTTTTTGACCAGTGACCAAAGTAGCTGTATTTAAAAAAGGTACAAAAAAGATAGGAGAATTCGGGGGACAAGTTTTCTTTGATATATTGCTGCTGCTTTTGGATAACAGTTGCTAATTCATGAGAAATAGGAATGATATGCTCTTTCTTCATTTTGAACTGATAATAGGTGAGCCACCAAGTTCCTACAGTATTCTGGCGCAAGCAATCAAGATTGAGATTAACCAGTTCAGATACTCGCAGACCGCATTCCTGAATTACTAAAAGCATCCGTGCCATAGGCTCAGGTAGTAATTCAAGTTTTTGATTGACTTGTAACAATATATTATCCGGTATGTATCGAGGTAGATTTTTAGGAACTTTCGGAAAATCTTCGGGAAAGACTAGTGGTTCTTGAGTTATGTCTAACCAACCAAATCTCACACAATTTTCGAGAAAATCTTTGAAGCGGACAATGTAATGGGCTTTGCCATCTGCCGAAGAATGATGTCTACTTAAGTGGCTGAGATAATCGAGAACTAACTGGCGATTAATATCTCTAGGTAGAAGTCCTGGAGCATGAGATTCAATAAACTGGGAAAAATCTTTTAAACAATAAAATTTACCGAGAATAGTGTTGACTGTTTCTCGACTTAAGCAAAATCTCAACCAGGCTTTCAAAGCTGTTCTGAGCCAAACTGGGGAGATTTTTAAGAAGTTTAACCGACGGTTCTCATGAAGATGAGTTGATGTTACTAAAAATTTTAGCTGCCAAACATCTTGCTCAAATTCTGATTCAACCGCCCAGCTGTTAGGAGGTGAGTAGATTTTTTTAGGTGGCATTTAATTTCACTGGAGAGCGTTGTAAAAACAAACGGTACTCTTCTTCTAGGTCTTCATCTGTCAGATGAGTGTAGGTATTAATGGTAGTTTGAACGCTGGCATGACCCAGGCGCTTTTGAACGTGTGCCACGTCCCATCCATCACGAATTAGATTTGTAGCATGAGTGTGGCGAAATAGATGAGGACGCGCATCAATTCCGGTTTTCTTTTCCAATTGCCTAAATAAGCTGGTGATGGCAGAATAAGTCATTGGACTACCTACTTGACCTGACCAAATATTTACAAAAACATAGTCAGAATCTACATCTAGAGGATATTCTTCTATCAAATAGTTTGAGTAAAGAGTCATCAGTTCTTTAGAAATATGTATGACACGAGAGCGGTGAGACTTAGCTCTCGTGTCGTTGATATTGTCATTTCGCCTTTGAACGTGGATTTGATTTTTCCCGTTAGGATGAATATCTTCATGGCGCAGACCTAAAACCTCTCCAATTCGCATTCCACTTTCATAAAGTAAGCAGAGCAGAAACTTGTCTCTTATATGTCTACAAGCATGAATCAACTGCTCGATCTGTGACTGGTTTAAAGTTTTAGTCAAGGTTTTTGGCTCTTTAAGTTTGAGTAGCCGTGTCTTGACATCATTGCTTCTATTCAAGTGATGTAAAAATGATTTGTACTTTCTATTGTGTTGGAAACAAGTGCGGTAAACGTCAATTCCCTTAATTGTCCCTAGACGCAACTGAAACTCGTAGAAACCTACTACCGCTGCTAGAATTGCATTGATTGTTTTTTCAGTTCGCTTCGCCTCAACTGGCTCTCTTGGCGTAACTCGTGGATCTGCTGGAATCCGCAGCCAATGAATGAAAGAAGCTAGATTCTCTAGTGTCACCTCCAACCAGTCAAAATGAAAATTCTGTAGGAATTCCCAAAATAGCTTTAAATGACTGGCATAGGCATGAATTGTATTAGGAGAGCGTTCGAGATTCTCTAGATAGCGCAAGTATCTACTGATTGGTTCAACTGGCAGGTAATTGTCGTCCAGTACTAACCATGTCACGCGGTTGCTGTCAGTCAGGCGAAGCCTCTGAACCTTCATCGCTAAGTACACCTAAAATAGTATTTGTCACCTCGTGTATTATTTATACTACAAAGCACTACAGTTTTCAATTAGGTTGTACTTACCAACGCAAATATTTGGTGAACGAGGACTGGTACAGGCTTGTCAACTATACATCTTTATTGACGTTGTTTATTGTGTAGAAAAACTCAGTAATAAGTTTCTACAAAGTAGCCTAGTATAGAGTTTTGTTGTTGTCGTTTATTTTGTTTAGATATGAATCAGCGATGTTGTTAATATAGCAATCCTAATTGATTTTTGAAAAAAACTCCGAGACAATACCTAGAGGT
>ERZ1066124.831-NODE-831-length-12995-cov-36.323416_pt1 | contig 12995 bp, 20 predicted proteins | sample MGYA00382771_ERZ1066124 | MGnify/ENA primary metagenome ERZ1066124 (study PRJEB33369, sample SAMEA5778354) | biofilm metagenome | biome: Industrial cooling water; feature: Water cooling tower basin; material: Biofilm | place: United Arab Emirates | collected... | reverse complement strand
AAAAAATCAGAGAAAATTTTACAAGTTTTAAACAAAAGTAAATATATCTTGTTAACGTCAGTTCGGGTTAAGGGGATTGATGTAAAGCCCACTCCATTTGAAGAGAGGGTTTTTTAGGCTGGTGGCAATAAGCAATTAGACCACACAGAAGATTGACGCAGAAATTAACGGGGCTACGGTGGCGAGAATGCTCAATTTGAGAGATGTTTTTAAGCTGGTCAGCGTTCTCTCGGAGCTTGCATCCGAGAGCTGCGCTGACTGCGTCAATGATCGTCTCAATAATTGAGCTATACCGTGATAATAACTTATCATGAAGCCGCATCAAGTAATTTTTCATGTTGCGTCGAGGTTTGACAAAAAATTCAATCGCTAAATCTTGCCTTAACTGGTCAGCCAAGGGTTGAGATATGTATCCTCTGTCAGCAAAGACTTTGCCAAAAAGCGATTGCAGAAGATGAGGAACAGGTTTACGGTCATCCACATTACCTGGAGTGATGTATACGTTGAGCAGTTCACCTAAATCATTGACAACTAAATGTAACTTGAAACCAAAGAACCAATCCACGGAAGTTTTACCGCGAGCCGCATAATTTTCAAAAACTCGGTGACTCTTGATGCGACGATTATGGCGTAAATAGAAGGTTCGTGTCACCAAGTGCAGCAAGCGTGTTGAAACAATTGATAGACAAAGATTCTAGCCTCGGAATCAGTGCGCTTTCTGATTCTCCATTTTCCACCTGATTAATAATTTTTTTAAATATATCTTTGCCGAAAAAGGAAGTTGAGGAGTAATTGAGCGCATAGGTCAAATCCTCATGCTGAGTACTATCTTGTTATTAGACTTTGCCTACAATGAGCTAAACTAGGCAAAGTTTAGATTAAAATTTCTGATTAATCAAGCCTCAAAAAAAGAAAGTTTTTACAAAACTTTACAAGGTTGCACCTGGTGACACGAACTTTCTATTTTCGCCGACTCGTGAAACTTACGATCCCTTGCCTTCGGAAAATACTGACCATTTGTGACAGCCTTATAACTAGCCATAAATACGGAGGCGGAGCGTCTCAACTTGGTAGCCAAGACCGCTCGCCCTTCAAAAGAGAAAAAGTTCTGCTGCTAAAGAGTGAATAGGATTTGACAACGGTTCGTTGACATTCTAAGCTAGGTTACGGAAACATTCATTACCATAACCTTATTCCGTGAAAACACAGGCACTCGCCAAGCCAAAAAAATTCGGTTCTCTCACTTGTGACGAACCCGATGTGCTGGCTCAATTACTGTCAGACAAGCGATCGCCTGAAACCCGTCGTGGTTATGCGCGAGATCTACGGGACTTTTTCAGATTCGTGGCAAATGTAGATGAACCAACACCCGAAGTCGTACAAGCCTTCTTAAAGTTAGATCAGTTCCAAGCCCTTTCCTTGGTGCTGCGTTACAAATCCCACCTCTACGATGAGCGTTCCTTAAAAGAAGCAACGGTAAATCGACGACTGGCCGCGATTAAATCTCTAGTACGTTTGGCGAATCAGTTAGGACAATGCAGTTTCACTCTAACTGAGGTCAAAGGGGATAAAATCGTTAGATACAGAGATACTACAGGAATTAGCAAAGAAGCTTACCGTAAGATGCTGGTCATCCCAGACCGAAGCACCTTAAATGGGAAACGCGATTATGCGATTTTACGGCTGCTCTGGGATAATGCGCTGCGTCGCGGAGAAATTGAAAAAGCCGATATCAAGGATTTAGATTTAAGTGAACGCTCTTTGTTGATTTTAGGAAAAGGTAAGGGTCAACAGAAACAAGCGATTACTTTATCTCGTCTGACAGTCGAAGCAATTATGGATTGGTTGCAGGCCAGACGAGAACTAGATGTTACGCAACCTCTGTTTATTGCTTTAGACCGAGCTTACTATGGCCATCGACTTACTGGAACTGCTATCTATAAATTAGTAGATGCGATCTCATCTCAAGCAGGGATTAATAAGAAACTCTCACCGCACCGCATTCGGCATTCTGGAATTACGGCGGCTCTGGATGCGACGAATGGCGATGTTAGGAAAGTCCAAAAACTCAGTCGTCATGCAGATTTGAATACTTTGATGATCTACGATGACAACCGAAGGGATGTACAGGGTGAAATTTCCGATTTATTAGCGGAGTTAGTTTGATGAAACAGTCGATGTTGTTGGTTTTATCGGGATTAACGTTTTTTGGAACGGGCATTTTTCCACTGGTCGCGCAGCCTGTCAAGTTTGAGTCAGCCTTAGAGAAAACGCAAAGAGAAGATTTCAAAGGAGCAATTCAAGACCTAAAAACAGCCGCCACATGGTTTAAGCAGCATCAAGATGATGCCAATGCCTACAAGAGTGGCGTTTTAGCCGATTATCTCCAATGGCTTGAAACAAGGAAAATTGAATTTGAGCGAGGACAAAATGAGGCGTTACCTTCCTTTTATCAATTAGGCAGTTGTTTGGGAACAGATTGCCCCTATTCACTGGTATGGGTTAATCCTTCAACTAATGGTGAACAATACGGCGGGGTTTTGATTTTAGAAAAGAATTTAAGAATGATTTCTAAAAGCGATGGTTCAGGAATCCCCGTTGAGGCGATTGTCGATGTTCAAAATGTTCCGTCACTCAAAAGTAACGAGACAATTATGATTGATTGCATTTCATCTCAAACCTCAAAAAATCAGGAAATTCATTTATTCGCTCTGGTTCACACCCTCGGACAAGATGATGAAGAATACTATACCCAAATCAGACAGGCTTGGAAAATTGAGCCTCGTCTTGAGAAAATCGAGACTTTACCCACAGAAAGTTTAAAACAGATTCGCTGCGTCAATCCTTGTCCTGGGGGATGTTGATGAATGATCTTAAAAAAGAGTTGATGTCATGGCTAGACGACCAAAAGATGAAATTACACAATCCGAAATTGATGCACTGCTAACTGAAGCGGGAAGATACACCACAACAATTTCTGCTACTTCAATTACAGTAGAAACAATAGAAGACGCTCTCACTCCACTAACTGAATCTGAAGAAAAGGAGAAAAAACGCTTAGAACGCAAGGTAGAACGGGCTTTCTACGAAGCAGGGTCAGCCCTCAAAGAACTTAGAGATAAACGACTCTACCGTAACACTCACACCACCTTTGAAGAATATTGTCGTGACCGTTTTGGCCACAGCCGTCAGAAATCTTATTACCTCATTGCGGGGGCTGAAATTTTCCAAAACTTGTCAACGAATCGTTGTCAAATTCTCCCAACGACTGAGTATCAAGTCCGTCCTCTGTCTGTTTTAGAACCACCACAGCAGCCCGTCGCGTGGAATGAAGCGGTCAGTGAAGCTCAGGGGAAAGTTCCACCAGCAAGACTCGTCAGGGAAGCGGTACAACAATTTCAAGACAAACCTCAAAATATCTTTGAACTGGGGGAAGTTGTGGGAATTATTGCCAAAGATCATCCTCAACTACGAGGGAAAAATGGCTGTTGGGCGATTATCACTGCGGTTTATGAGTTTTCCTGTGATCTACAATTTTGGAACGGAGTGGCTGAGTTAGTCAGGGTAGAGTACCTAAAAGAGTTGGGTTACACTGAGCCAGAGTGTCAATCAGTTAGACAATTGTGCGAACGAATCAAACGATTACGGGAAAAAGATGATTTAGAAGAGACAGTCTATGCTTTTTTAGGGATTTTAGGAAAGTTGAAACGACCTTATTTAAGTGATTTAGAGGAAGAAATGTTATTGGTGTTAGAAAAAAATTATGGACTTACTAAAGATAAATAGTTTTCATTCTTTTTAAGTTATTCAATCAGCTTTTTCAATCAGGAGTAATGATATAATTACAAGTACCAACAAGATTTACAACTTCCTTTTAAGAGTTTAAGTTAATTGCGCTTAGGATTGAAAAAAAGGAGAGATATGCTAACAGAACTAATGGTTAAGCCTTCATCATGGATTGAAAAAGAAATACAAGTTTCTCAAGTTAAAGGACTTTATTTATTCAAATTTACTGAAGAATTGCAAGCTCGTTTAGATACCCTTTCCGAACAGGAGAAACAAGGACAATTAAACTCAGAAGAAGAAGCGGAACTGGCGGGAATTTTAGAACTCAATCAAATTTTTACTCTGCTCAATGCCAAGATTATTGCTCAATCGAAATGATCGATTCTACTATCCGATTACAAGTTCGAGCGAGAGCTAATTATCTCTGTGAATATTGTCATTCATCTGAAGATGCGAGTGCTGCTTTATTTGAGATTGATCACCTACTCCCTCGGTCGTTGGGAGGCTCGGACGAACTGGATAATTTAGCTCTCGCCTGCCAACGATGTAATCGATATCGTTATAATTTTCAGAAGGGAACCGATCCAAAAACAAAGAAAAAAGTTTCATTATTCAATCCACGTCAGGATATATGGTCAAGTCATTTTATCTGGACAGCAGACGGCTTGAAAATTATCGGTTTAACTCCAGTAGGACGAGCAACAGTACAGCGTTTAGATTTAAACGACAAATTTCATAATGATGGTTTTATTGTAAAAGCTCGTCGGTTTTGGATACAAGGAGGCTGGCATCCTCCTACTACAGATCCTATTCTAGAAGCATGAGTTAGCTACAGTTTCTACCTGTCGGCGTTTGAAATGATTTACATTTCTGTCTGAGAATTATGGCTTAAGTCAAAAAGAGTTTAGCACTTGATCAACCGCTAATGTCGAATTGTTAGCATTCATGAAAGCTGTTACAAATTCTTCTTCAGTCAAGCCCGTTTCTGCTAACACTTGTTCCATAACTTGATCTAGATCTTTCTTAGCTTGCTCAACTTCTTTTTGGTCAACTACAGGATAGTAATAGCCAATTAACTTTTCCTTATTTTCTACAGCAATAACTTCTCTATTTGGTAATAAAACTTACTTTTCAAGGTCACTGAGTTGAATAGTTTTCATAATCATTTAACCTTTTTTCCAATCGAGATCTGTCTATTATTAATTTAATTATAATCAAGGTAATCAATCTATTGGTATGACTCAAATTCAACTACATGATACAGTGGCTCTAATTGAAAATACAAAAAGCCAATGATTTATGAGCGATCAAGAAATTATTTTACGTCGGGGACAAGTAGGAAAGTGGCTAAAGTCTCTTAAGGCAATCGCTCAATTAATCTAATTATGGTTCAAGAAGGTCAGGCAGTTGTTTACCATCAGTTCCTCAATAATTGTACAGACTTGAAAGATAACTTACTAACGGCTGAAAACAGTGCCAGAAATCGAAAACTAGCTTTTTGGAGTCAAAGCAATCTTGTGATGCCTTGGGATTGGCGTAAAGGACAAAGAGCCAATCAATCTACACCTACACGTCAAACAATCCAACAGACTCCCAGAAGTCAGCCTACTTCAAGTAATCTTCCTGCTTGTGTGAATAGTGATTGTAATTGCTCAGACTTTCGGACTCAGGCAGAAGCACAACGAGTTTTAGAGGCATTTCCCAATGATCGCTTTCGTCTAGATGGTGATAAAGATGGTGTTGCTTGTGAGTCATTGCCTTAATACAAGATTGATTAACCAGTCATGAGTAATCGGTTGCTGAATGAGAGAAAGTTTCCCTCGCACGCGCGCGACTAACTAGCGAAACTCCCATAATTCATAAAATGCTATTTTACGCTTTAAAAAAGAATAAATCGAAGTAATTGCTTATTATGTCAAGATTAGCTCATTTAGATAAAGTATTACACTCAATAGCTTTTACACTAATGCTTAAGTTAGTCTCATATCTTTCAATTTCAATTGCTTTAATTGCGATCGCTAATCTATTACCAGCTTTAGCCGAGCAAGTCGGTCAAGTAACTGAGCCGTTATCACTGATAGCATGACGGACGGTGATTTCTTTAAGTGACTGATTATAGAGAATCCTGACCGATTCCACTCCTTTAAGACGGGTACCAATCTCTCTGACTTTTTGGATCAAATGCAGCATTAGATGTTGAGTGGCATGATGGCCAGAAATTGAATAATCTTCCCTGACCGCTAGATGGATAATCGTTAAATGCTCAAGACACTCGCGGGTGTAAACGACCACACCAATCAACTCTCCATGTGTAGGGCGATCAAAGCTGAAAAGTGTTTGTGTCATTGAAGACGAGCCAATCTGAAGGCGAAGCCAACCTTGCTTTTCAATGATTTTTGGGTTGCCATAGCGATCAACTAACTGGCTAACGGCATTTCTCAACTTGCCCTGTTGCGGGTTGAAAAACATCAATGCTTCAAGGTCGTCGTAATAACGACAACTTAAAGTGGACGAGAAAAAAATCTGACTAACTTCCTCACCGACATTAGCAATTAGCGGTTTTAATTGGGAGGGAAGAAGCACTCCAAGGCTACCTCCATTAAGGACAAATGCGTAAACAGTACTAAAATTCTATTGTAACGATCAATCTGAAATGGCCCCCAAAAACTGGACAGGGATATAAGCTCTAGAACCAAAAACATGATAAAGGTGGTTTATGAGCAGTAAAAGAAAACAGTACAGTCCGCAATTTAAAGCTAAAGTAGCCTTAGAAACAATTCGAGGCGAGAAAACGATTCCTGAACTAGCTTTTTCAGTACGAAATCCATCCAACAATGATTAATGGGTGGAAACGAAAACTACTTGAAGAAGCTAATCAAATTTTTGGGACAGAAAGTAAAGGAGAGAAGACATCTGAAGATGCCCAAGCCCATATCGACGAGTTATATCGGCAGATCGGGCAACTGAAAGTAGAAAAAGATTTTTTAGCCAACAGGTCGGCAAGGTTGGGGCTGCCGACCGAAAAGCCTTGGTAGACCCCAGCCACCCAAGACTAAGCATTCAACGTCAGTGTGAATTATTAAGAGTCAGCCGTTCAAGTTATTACTATCAAGCGCAAGAAATCTCTTCTTCTGAATTAACAATACTGAAGTTAATGGATGAACAATATATGAGAACACCTTTCTATGGAAGTCGAAAATATACAGTGTTTTTGCGTTCACTAGGCTATGAGGTCAATCGAAAAAGAGTGATAAAATTAATGAATAAATTAGGATTGCAGGCTATTTATCCTAAGAAAAAAACGACGATATCTAACCCTAATCATCAAATTTATCCCTACTTGTTAAGAGAAATATTGGTAGCACAGGCTAATCAAGTTTGGTGTACTGATATTACCTATTTACCAGTAGAGAAAGGACATTTTTATCTAGTAGCAATCATGGATTGGTTTAGTCGTAAAGTCTTATCTTGGAAGATTAGCAACACAATGGATGTTGATTTTTGTAAGTCTGCGTTGGAAGAAGCTTTATTAAATTATGGCAAGCCAGAAATCTTTAATAGTGATCAAGGAAGTCAATTTACCTCAAAGGAATTTACGGAATGTTTAAAAGAAGCTAAGATAAAAATTAGCATGGATGGCCGAGGGCGTTGCCATGATAAGATATTTATTGAAAGGTTATGGCGTTCTCTAAAATATGAGTTAATTTATCTTTATTCATTTAAAGATGGAAAACACTTGACAGAAGAGGTCAAAAAATGGTTCGATTGGTATAATAAAGAACGACCCCATCAAACCTTAGAATATCAAACTCCAGAGCAAGTTTATTGGAAAAGTTTGAAGTTAGCTTAAGATAGGTTTGTCGTCAGGGAGTCCATTAAGTCGGAGCTTAACTCCCCACTATAATTGTCCAATCAATGGGGGCCACCTCAATCAAACGATGCCAACGGCACGCAGAGCGCAGGTTTTCTTTGAGGCATATTAGAAATAGAGTTTAATAACTATAAATGAAAATCAACCAGTGCGGTCAGTTTTCGCTGCGCCGAAAGGCGATCGCTGTTATTTCTTCTCCAATCAACTGTACTTTGTCTGTGTGGTACATCCTGAAGGTGTTGAGTCCGATCGTTGCTTAGACTTTAGACCCGATCCTGATTTGGTAGATCATAATGAGGAACTTTGGGCCCCATTAGGTTATTCATGGTACGGCGATGATTTAATCGAAAATCGTCCATCTCGCTATACGTCACAAAAACAGTTAGAAATCCTCGATACTCACCCGTTTTTTACTGGCACCTGTCCTAACTGTGGTCATAAATTTGAAACCAGTCCACCCCCTCACACGCCCTGGCATTGTTCGAGATGTGATTGGATGAATGAGTCGGTACAGTAGCGCACTGGCTCTCGCCAGAGCAAAAGCGGGATCACTTGACAAACCTTTAACCCATTAAAGAATTAAACTTAGGAGCTTGCCTTGCTACCTCTAGAAGAAAAATCCTACCATCAATAGAGAACTCTTAGCTTTAACTTGGGTCTAAATGGTAAAGCTTTTTTAAATGATGATTGCCACAACGCCTTAAGTGAATAGTGGATATTTTCGTTCTATAGCGTCTCAACTCTGTAATTCAATGATTCAAAGCCAATCAGTTAGAATCGAGCAATTGAAAGAAATTTCAATTTTCACAGATGTGTCAACTCCGAGTCTCATTCAGTTGCAATCTCAAATGAACCTTCATTTTTACCGCAAGGAAGAGATCGTCGCTTTTGAAGGTGATCATTTGTTGCCTAAACTTTACGTTCTGCTACAAGGTTCACTTCGACTGACACGCATCGGCACAACAGGCAAAGAAACTTTACTACGAACGATCAACACGGGTGAAATCTTTGCGGCTCCTGCACTGTTTGGAGATGCGATCGCTCCTGCAACCATCACTGCCCTGTTAGATTCTCAAGTTTTGGCCATCGAGCGAGAAGCTTTACTTGATTCAATTCGGCAGACTCCCGAAATAGCGATCCGAATTCTGGAAGTCTACAATCAGCGTTTACAGCAAATGCACTCCTCCATTCATGATCTGATTTCCGAACGAGCCATCGTGAGATTAGTCCATTTTCTGCAATACCAGGCCGTACAATTGGGAACGGTTTCCGATTCAAAAGGTGAACAGTTAAATCGAAAACTCTCTCATCATCAAATTGCTCGCAGCATCGGGATCACTTATGAAGAATGTGTTCGGCTGTTCGGTCAACTCAAGGACGTTATCTCATATCGTCGTGGCGGTATCATTACCGTACTAGATTGGGAAAGGCTAATGGAAATAGCAAATGGCACGATTGATTGAAAACTCGCGCTTTAAAAGCGTTCTGCTCAAACCGCTAGTTGAAGTTCTGAGCGTTCGGCTTCTTTGGCACCTTCTAGCATCAGTTTCATAACGACTGAGTAAGCTTCAGACCAAGCTTGTTCAACCTCCGATGTCCAAGCCTCCTCAAGACAGATAGCAAGTGTTTTTAATAGCGTACTCCCCACCATCGGATAATGTTCTGGCAATACTCCGTATTGAAGATGGCCTGAACCTAATCCTTTGAGGGCATTGGTCAAAACATCGCTTTGGCGTAGACTCTCGACAATCAAAACCAGCGATTTAAACAGTTTCTTAGGCTGTTCTTCCATTTGAGTCCGAGCAAATAGGGGTTTAACTTCAGGATAGTCAGCAAATAAATTGTTGTAGAAGCAGGTAGTGAAATCAGTTCTTTGTTCTTTAATCTGCGAGAAACTAGATTCTAACAATTCAACATTCAATGACATACAGCAGTCCTCGTTTTTTGTTTCCTACCTGTAGTCTGCCAAACCTGCCTAAATCAATCTATGAGCTATCTCATAGTTTAAACATTCTTTATTCTCCTCTCATGATGTCCTCGTGACCTCTTAAGATCATAAGTTTAAAAAGCGTTGCTGCATGGTCTTCGCTCGTTTGTAGTCAGCGATCGCCTTACGATGCTGTAATCTTTCCTGTGCTAACTGAACGACTTCAGCCAACGCATCAGGTTGATCTGATAAGTAAAGATAAGCTGCTTCTAACCATGTCTCCTTCGTAATTCGTTCCTCACTACATAACCGCCGTAACTCCAAATCAACTGTAGACTCAATGCGGAGTGTATTTCTGACTGTTTCAAAATCTTCAGGTGTTAAATAGTCTTGACTCAAATTAGTCTTGCTGTCATGACGTGTAGATGGTAAGTCATCAATTTCTGACTCAAGTTGTTCATCTTCTTGTTTTTTTAAATTATTAACGTCTAGCTGTCTTTGTGTCTTGATGTCAAGACTTACTGACTCATTAACAACATCTGTTCTAGCTGGAACTGTAGGTTTTTGTTTCTTCATCAAGCGATCTAGTGCATTTCCCTGACTCATCTCTATTTCTCCACTGCATTCAACACTTTAGTTCCCAATGCTTCGATGACGGCTTTAAAGGGATGTTCTAACTCTTGATAGCCCAATTCATTGAGTAACATTCCCTGATTAAGTGCCTGTTTATATCGTTCGCTCTCCAAGATGGAAGGAAAGATCTCTAACTGGGGTGCGACTTCTTTCATAGCAGCGATCGCACTGGCACTGTCTTTTGATTGAGAGCGACCAAACCACTTATCACGAAATGGCACGACACCGAGAATCGTCCCTGTAAATGCTCCCAGATTCTCAAGACTTTGTACTAACTCAAGAGTACGAATGAAAGAATTGACCCCTTTCGTTGAAGCTTCAGCAGGAATGAGTAAGTAATCGGCTGCCCCAACGGTAGCGATACTAATTTGAGTTCTTGCTGGTGGAGAATCAATAACGCAGTAATCGAAATATTGAGCTAGTTTTTTTAGTCTTGTTCTAAGGACAACTGCTCCCATGCCACTAGAAGCCAAATATTCTTGAGCATTACTCAACCCATCATCAGCAGGAATGAGGAACTGAGTTGGATTAGAGAGTGAGTAGACAGCATCGGCGGGTTCAACCAAAGCCTTGATCAACTCTAATAAAGTCGGCGCATTAGCTTCAACTTCATGGCCCAAGAAAAAGGTCAGATTGGATTGAGGATCTGCATCAATAAACAGCACCTTAGAGAACTGACTGAGCAGTTTTCCTAAAAAGAAAGCCGTTGTGGTTTTGCCTTGTCCTCCACTGAGTGAAGCAATAACGATCGTTTTCATAAAGATTGTGAGTCATATCCTCAATGCTACATGACAGCAATGAGTCTTGATGTCAGAACTTAAAGACAAAAATGAGTCTATGTGTTTGTTAAACAGTAGGTCTTGACTTAAAAAGTTGTAGAAACGTTCCTTACTGAATCTATCAATTAGCTAGTCAAATTCAGCATCAGATGGAATTTGGACAGAACGAGTTGACACTGCACCACCCTCGGAAAACTTAAAATCGATCTGTACATCATGAACCGATGTTCCTGCTGGTAAAGTAATGGTATCTCCTTTTGTGGTTAGGCAATCAGTAGTATCAAATTGGTCAGCCGTACAAATGCGTACTGCTATTGCGGGGTGATCGTACCATTGACGAGTCCACCAAAATTTATTCATGATATTTGTTGCATGACGGATTTTAACCTGTTCACCTCGAACTGTGACAACCACCCATTCCTCTCTATCAGCATCTCCTGGCGAAAAGAAGCTCCATTGATTGGAGTTACCTACAGCAGCATCTCTTAAACGAATTTTGTAAACTCGTTCTTGTATTGAAGTTGAATTTCTTGAGTTAAGTGTCTTTTTGGGGTTCTGTTGCCGCCACTGGGCGCAGTATTCTTCAGTAAACCCATAGCTTTGAGGGCTTTTGCAAATATATTCATAGTTGATATTTTGTGCTTGAGCATTGTCCTTTAAAGCTGTTAATAAGAAAACAGATGACAGAAAAATAAAAGTTTTTGACTTCATGGATGGTTTTTACGGGAGTCTTTAAATTTTTATGGCTATCTAAAATATTCCCTAATCTGATCAAAAAATAATCACGCAAGTTTTTCGGCGTTTTTGAAATAAATGCCTGACATCTCTAATAAGGTAAAACTAACAAGATGTTTAGCTCTGAATCAAGTTGCAGTGTGTCAAATTGGTGAATTGTTGAATTGCTGAAATTTTGCCAATTTGATAAAAATTTCTAGTTTCCATTATTGATCGACACAATTTGTATGAATGCAGAATAGAACCAGAGTGCGCGCACAAGGATCACAAAAAGCAGCACAGATTTAGGGAGGGTTAACCGATCAAATATATGTATTGCGATTTCTATTACTGCTACTGCTGCTTGAAGCCTTTGAATTTACATCCAAAGAGGAAAATTTTAGGGCTGGCTATTATTAGGTGCAAATTGATTAATTAGAAAACTATGAAAGATCTAGCTTCTTTTTTCAAAGGTCGTCAATCAGAGCCAAAGTCACCTGACTTAAAAATACTGATTGTTTCTTGCTTTGCCTTTGGTTATACAGTGATCGCCATCGTAGATAAAGATTATCGCTCTGGCTACAATAATCTGTCTTCGGCTACGCTCGTTGCTTACTTTGGTATTAGCTGTCTTAAAAAACCTGAAGAAAGCTAACCTAACTTATCGGAGTGCGCGCTTTCTAATATTGAGTAGCGCAAAAAGCCGAGGTAGAACAGCATACCTAAAGAACAGTGTATGAATTAATACTGGTTAATAGAGATTAAACGCACCGAAAGGAGGGCCAATGACATTCAACTGCTAACGCTTTGTCAACAACTTTAGATAATTGACTAAAGAGACTGCATACCTAAACAAAAATCTAAGGCTGTTTAATTTAATAGTCAATAAACAGCCCCGACTGTTTAATTAATTTTGGTACTTCAATCATGTCACAAAATAACATTTCCAGAACTGTCGAAGTTTCACCTTTAAATGCTCCTATTGCTACTTTGATAACTTACGGAGGTTTTTCTGTAGCGATTATTATTGCGATCGCTATGCTGTTATGGGCTTTAACCAATTTTACTAAAACTCTTACTGGAGCGAACAATGAGCTAGTTATAAGGATGATTCAGGAGATGAACGGAAAAGGGAAAAGTTAATTTTTCTCTATTGCGTGTGTGCATCGCCTAATGTGGGGAGTTTTTCTAAAATTCCCTGCAATACCTGATACCAATTTTCTAAAGTTCTGAGAGAGATAAAGCCTGAAGAATATTATCCCAACCCACTAAAGATTGAATAACT
>ERZ1066124.824-NODE-824-length-13184-cov-35.672633_pt1 | contig 13184 bp, 13 predicted proteins | sample MGYA00382771_ERZ1066124 | MGnify/ENA primary metagenome ERZ1066124 (study PRJEB33369, sample SAMEA5778354) | biofilm metagenome | biome: Industrial cooling water; feature: Water cooling tower basin; material: Biofilm | place: United Arab Emirates | collected... | reverse complement strand
AAAACTGGATAGCTCTTTTGAATTCGCCAACAGTATCTTCGCTAGTTTTACCCCTAGTAGGTAAGAGTATTGGCAGGGCTTTTTCACGTACTAAAATATTAGTTTACTCCTATCTTTCCTACAAAGGAAATCTAGAAGACAACTTTTTATATTAAGATTTTTTACGTTTCTGATGCCGTCGTATGTATTCTAGAGCCGCTTGGTCTGGAACTAAAAAAAGCCGTCCAGCTTTATAAGCTTTTAGATTAGGTTTTATATTCTGCTCTGGATAACCAGTTATGTCGTAACGGATCTTACGTTGTGAAACTCCTATTTCCTTGGCCAATTCCTCAAGAGTCCAATAACTAGGAACGTTCGCTTCTTTCCGTTGTAGAGGTGGGTCAAAATCAGATGGATTTCTGACCATTGGTTCTGGAGTTGCTAGGGGGTTAGGCATTGGAATACTCTTAATTATCCCTATGATATCAATGGATTAATAGTTAATCTAAGAATTGAGCCGTAAAAAATGCTTCCTCAACAAGATTTTACACAGCAGTTAGGGCGTTTTTAATAACTCATGCCGAATGTTTACATCATTGGCGGTGCGAATGGCTCTGGCAAGACCACCGTAGCCAAAAGGCTCTTACCTAATTTTCTCAGCGTTTTTGAATACGTTAATGCTGATGAAATAGCGGCTGGCTTGTCTCCTTTTAACCCAGAATCAGTAGCTGTTCAAGCGGGACGGTTAATGCTACAACGTCTAGAATCTCTGTTTAACACGAAGGCTGATTTTGCCTTTGAGACTACCCTAGCCGCCCGTAACTTTGCCCGTTTTTTAAGAGACTGTAAAAGCTCTGGCTATACGGTCAATCTGATTTATTTCTGGCTAGAATCTCCAGAATTAGCGATAGAACGAGTTCAAAGACGAGTAGCCAGTGGCGGCCATAATATTCCGATTGATGTGGTTCGTCGTCGCTATGAACGAGGGCGTGTTAACCTAACTCAGTTATATTTATCCTTGTGTGATACTTGGATTATCTATGACAACTCTTTTGATGAGCCGAGCTTAGTGGCGGCATCAGGATTTAACCAAGAGCCGATTATTTATGACTTCGACACCTTCTCCCAAATTACCGCCAAATGAAATGAGCGAACCTACTCTAAGCGAACTGCATCAAAAAATCGATGCAGGTGTCAGAGCGGCCGTTGCTGAAGCGATCGAAAGACACCGAAGATTAGGAGAATCGATCAGCATCTTAAAAGATGGGCAAATCGTCACCTTAACGGCTGACCAAATACCCCAAAAACCCGCGAAATCTCAAATTAAATGACACGACAGCCACACGACCAATTTGCCAAAGAGTACCTAGAGGAACTATTAACCTCTTTAGGAAAAGTCGAAACTAGCCGCGACGTTAGAAGCGAAGTAACTGAAATCGATATCTGGTTCGTTCCGACCAATTTACCTGCTACCAATACCCAAAATCTTGGATTACTAAGTCAGATGGCCGTCACTAGCTGTTTATTTGAACCCTATCGCAATGCCCCTACTGAAATCGAAATCCGCAGTTGCCTGTTAAAGCTTTATACCGTTCATGGGGAGCTATTACGGAAAGCCAAACGGGAAAAACAGTCATTATCAGAAGTCGAGTTGCCGTTTTTATGGATTCTGTCACCTTCGTGTTCAGTTAGAATCAAGGACGGATTTGGAGCCAGATTAAATGAGAAGGAAAATTGGGTCGAGGGGGTCTATTTTTTCCCGAACTTGCTCAGAACTGCCATCGTTGCTATCAACCAACTCCCCGTCACACCCGATACACTCTGGTTAAGGGTTTTAGGCAAAGGAAGCACCCAGAGACAAGCAGTAGAAGAATTAGCCAACTTACCAGAAAATCATCCGTTCCGAGATAATTTATTAGAGATCTTAGCTTCTTGGCGCAAGACATTAGAGTTAAAAGATAATAGAAGTGAAGAAGAGAGGGAATTAATCATGAACTTATCACCCGCTTATATACAGCAGCGCGAAGTCTGGAAAGAAGAAGGAAAACAGGAAGGAAAGCAGGAAGGGAATTTAGAGGGACAATCTCTCATGGTGGCCAGCTTGCTTTCTGAACGATTCGGCGTACTAGATGAGGAATTATCTAATCTGATTCCTGCTCTAATGCAGCTTCCCCTATCAGAGCGCACGAGATTACTGTTCAACTTATCGAATCTGTCTCGTGAGGACTTGTTAGCGGCTCTTTCCGAGTCATCGAACTGAGATCCGATGGCTCGACTTCGTGATAGGTGGATTTCACAAAGCAAAAAAGCTGAAAATTCCTGACAACATTATTCTAATGTTCCAACCTTCTCCGAAGTCCAGAATTGAATCCTATTGAACGAGTCTGGCAACATCTCAAAATCGGTTTGCGATGGAAATTGCCTACCTGTCTAGATGAGTTGCGCTCAGAAATACGAGTTCGACTGGCACAAATGACTCAACAAGTTATTGCCTCCCTCGTCGGTTGGCCGTACATTCTAGAGGCTTTATCTGTAGCCAATATTTAAGAAATTGGTATTAATCAACGACTGAACCCACTGAAACTGAAAAGCTATTCCGTAGTATTCTACTGCTTCTTTTTCCCAAGTAGGATCGATTACTTCTCCATCGGCGTTTAGTAATCAAGCATGAGCAATAGGCAAATCTAAATAATTGGAGAGCGCATATCCTTCACAATAGGTAAAGAATGGTGTTTTGACGCTAATTGATAACAATTCCAATAGCAACTTTTGGGTAATCCTTTTTCACGCTTTTGAGAAATTTTAGTCATTTCTCTACCACAGTCTAGAACCAACTCCTCAAAACTGCCATATTTCCAGCCTAGTTGTTTTGTTCTCAAGTTGGCTCGTTCTTGTAGTAATTTAGTAAAGAGCGCACTATAGAGAAACTGAGATTTGACGATTAAATTCGATGGTTTTTTGGACGAGGTAAAACTAGCATAAATATCAGTTTAAGTATTGTCTCATCTAGATTAGACAATTAGTGTAATCTTTTAGACTTTTCAAACATTTTCTTGACTGATTAAATTGTTATAGTTTTGATATGTTTGAAAAAGTTCCTGAACAATTTCTTGAACTAACCATTGAGGTTCTAAAATTTGCACATTTGAACCATATTGTAAAATGCGCTGGCGAAACCAGAATAAATAGTCTTCTTTCGTTTCAATATCGACATACTCCTCATGCCGTTTAAGCACTCTTTCATGATGCCGACGGGGTTGATAGGTTGCCAATACACCTTTCATGCGGTAATGAATGGTTAAAGTCGGAAATTCATGCCAAAACCAAAGATTACCAGATGAAGGATAGATGTAAGTAATGCGATCAATTCTAAATAAAAGATTTTGCTCGATGTTAGGTTGGGTGGAAAAACGACGGGAGAAACCAGTCGGTAAATGAGCAAATAAATACAAAACTCCATTGTGTAAACGGAATTCCGATAATCCTAAATCATGGGTGTTTTCTTTTCCCTTAGAGTTAAGATAACGAATGGCATAGTAACAGCGTTTTTCTAACCGTTGTTGCAGTTGTCTAACCGTCTCTTCTATATGGGTTTCACTGTAATCAATAGGGGGATTAAAATCGACTTTAATATCAGAAGGACTATCCGCCTCTGTTAAATTACCGATGCGATAAATTTGACTTGCTTGCGCGGAGAATCCCATATCTGCTAAAAAATGCGCTGCTAAATACAAGGCTTGGCGTTGAGGAAGAGTGAGAATAAGGGGAAAGTTAGAATTTTTGAGAGTATAGGGATGATGGGGGGCGCAGTCAATCTCAAAACCACAATCTCTTAATTGACGGATAGTACGAGTAAGTTTTTGGGCAACATCATCACAGGATTTACCTTGTTTTTCTAAAAATTCGGTCAGAATTTGGGATAATTCGGTTCGCTTTAATGGTTTTTCGGTTAAGAGTTTCAGAATTTCAAGAGCAAAAGCAATTTGATTGTAAGTGTTTTTACAATTGGACGACATAAAGATTGAAACTTATAATCAAATTTTAATCATAACTTATCTTTTTTTAGTATATGATATGGGTCTTGTATTTTGATATGATACAATAATTTTGTTCTAAACGCAGTTAGAGTTAATGATTCGAGTCAAAACTATTCGAGAAGAGTTTGACGCTGGGGAAGCAGGGGGATATGTATACGGAGAGATTAGACGACAAAAAATACTGCCTGTTTTTGTGAAGTTAGGAATAGAACAAAAATATTATCCTTCACCATCAGACGATCCAAATACGAGATATAGGCTATTTAGTAGATGCGCCGTATATGTTGCTGAAACGGATGAGCAACTCGATAGAGGAGAGTTTATTTTTCGCTCACTTGATACGACAGTCGTTATTTATTGCTAGATAGCGGCAAAGATTCAGTAACAGTCCGTCGCTTACCCATTTCTGTTTTTTGAACAAGTATTTGCTCTTTATGTTCCTCTAAAAAAGTTTCTAGTTCTTCTAGTGGAACTTTAACTATTTGATGATTCTTAAGCTTAACAGTAAATATCATACTTATTATTTCAATCCTAGTTCAGGATTAGTCACATACTAGCATATCATACAAAGCTTGATCGTAATTTTCTCAACTCAACTGGGAATACTGAGTTTGTCTGATTGTTCTCAACATAGTTAGATTGTTGTCAAATTTTGACTACGACTTTCTTTTGACTGGTATTAAAGTGGTTACATCTAATTAACTAAGGGAACATAGCAATGAAGATTTCTTTAAATTCCCTGTATTCTAAGCTTAACGGAGGGGTTAGCAATTGTCCATTGGCGTGTACGCAGCAATGTAAGGTTAAGGAGAAATCTATACTGACAACAGAGAGTGAGCATTCTTGTCCTCTCTCCTTGCATCAAGCAGAAACTTGTGCAGAAGTACTCTATGGCGATGCGGAGGTTATTTTTAATCTCTCAGCAACGGGTGATGGAAAATCTTTAGCTGCTTTTTTAGCGACATTTTTAGAAGCTTATTTTAGGGTAATGGGTTTATACCCCACTAATGCTTTAGTTGATGATCAGTATAGGCAGCAGAAAGACTATCATAAAATTTTCAAAAAAAATTATCAAGAACGCGTAGAACAAGTTTATGGTGCAGCGTTAGCCCATAAAATAAAAAATTCTCCAGATCTAACTAACAAATTTCAGGAACTAATTTTTATCCTGACAAAAACTCCTATTATTCTAACTAATCCTGATATCTTTCATCTTATTACTCATTTTCGTTATCAAGATATTGCATATGAGCCTTATTTGATAGTTGACGCTTTAGCGCGAAATATCGACTTATGGGTATTTGATGAATTTCATATTTTTGGCGCACATCAAGAGATAGCTACAATTAATAGTTTGTTATTAATTCGTGAAACGCAACAACGAAAACGTAAATTTCTTTTTACCTCTGCTACTCCTAAAGACTCTTTTATCAAAATGCTTAAGCAAGCGGGATTTAAAACCAAACTAATTGGCGGGAAAGACTACCATTCTAATCAAAAATTATTAGGATTTCGTCCTATTTTGCAAAAGATTGAATTAAATTTTATTCAATTAGAGGAATTTGGAACTCTCAACTGGTTACAAAAAAACTTGGATGAAATTAAAAATTATTTGATGAAAGAAGTAAAAGGACGAGGTTTAATTATTGTTAATTCAGTTGCTCTAGCTGGAAAGATTGTCAGAGAACTGAAAAGTTTATTAGAACCACATGATATTAGAGTAGAAGAAATTAGTGGAAGAATTAGTAAAAAGGAAAGAGAGAAAATTTATGAAGCTCTAAAAAATGAATCTAGGCCTGTTTTAGTAGTTGGAACTTCTGCGGTTGATGTCGGTGTAGATTTTGAACTTAATTTACTTATTTTTGAATCAAGTGATGTTTCTACAGTAATTCAAAGACTGGGACGCTTAGGTCGTCATCCAAGATTCAAGTCTTATCAAGCTTTTATTTTAATTTCTCAAAGAACCCCTTGGATTTATGCTCGCCTCGAAGCCGAATTTGAATCGGAAAAAACTTACTCTCGCTTCGAGTTTCAAGAAAAGCTAAATGATTGTTTTCCTTCATCTACTGATTTTTGGCAATATCATAATCGTTGGGGATTTTTGCAAGCTCAAGGAATGCTGCATCAAATGACTTCAGGGGGTAAAGAAAGAGCAGAAGTCATGAAACCCATCAAAGAACGAATGAATAATTATATGAAAAAGATTAATCTAATCGGTACATCTTATGATAAATGTTGGAAGTATAATCCTGACGTTTTAAGAAAAAAAATTCAGGAACAGTTACTAAGTTTTCGTGGCAGTTCTAATCTACAAGCTGCTGTTTGGGATATTTCAAGTTCAAGTAGTAACTTTTACACTTATGATTTACTGAGGTTACTTCCTTATACTTTAGTGGAAGTGATTAATAGAGAAACGTTTATTCAGCAGGCAGTATCAGTAGGACATATTGAAGAGGAATTTTTAGATGAGTATATTCAAGTTTATCTAAAGCTTAATCAAAATAGTTGGTTAAATGAACGGCAAATAATTGAAATAAAGTGTAAAAAAACTGCGCGAGAGCTTCAAACTTGTACTCTCACGCTCCTAAACAAGATTAGCATTACTAATCACCCTCAAGAATTAGAAATTAGTCAGTTCTTGAGACATAAAGAATTGTTAGCTTTTCTCATTCCTTTAGGTAAAAAACAACTTTCAGATCTTTATAGAATGTTGTACCTTAACCCGACCTTTGGTCTTTATCAATTAACAGATCTGGATCAAGATGCTTATGCTTGTGCGTTTAATCACAATGCTTTGCTACTAGAAGCATTATCTCAAACCAATAAGGAGTTGAAAAATATTTGTCTATCTCACACTCAATCTTACTTTTTTTAAGCCATGAATACGACTCTAAAAACTAAAACCCTACTTCAGCGACTTTTGCTAAAAACCTTACCATTTGATACTGACCCTGTTTTGCGCTCGTATATAGAAATTATTGTTCCTGAATTGGAAAAAGAATTTAGCTGTATCTACGCACTTGGAGGAGACGAAAAAGAACACTATAAACGTTTAATTTTATATTTTAAAGTAGAAAAAGCAAAAGAAATAGCTCAAAAACGTGCCTCTAAACCCGATCAAAATTTATTAGTTCATGTCATCAATGCCTTGTTTATTCTGTGGAAACTAATTCCTCATCTTCCCGTAGACTTACAGCTAACAGAGATCGAAAAATACTTACTCTGTCTAGCAATTACTCTACATGATTATGTCAAGTATTTGTATGGACATGATGTAAATACACCTCGCGCCTATGAAGTCCCAGAAATTCTACTGGCTTGCCAAAATTTAGGAGAAAAACTGAACTTTGATAGTTACTGGCCAGAGTGGAAGAAATATCTTAAAGAAATTGCTTATTTAGCTCAAAATACTCAATTTAAAAGTGGGACAAATTTTGTCCCTTCTAATTGGGTTATCAATGGACAAGGCTTTCTACTGGATGATCGTCGCTTAGAATTGCCACTACGTCATTTACTAGCATTTGGTGATCTTGCAGTCCATTTGAGTGATCCAGCAGACATACAAACGCAAACATCAGGTCAAAGACTAAGAGAACATCTCAGATATTTAGGCATTCAGAAAAAACTGATCTATCATCGCTTGCGTGACTGTCGGGGACTGTTAACCAATGGGATTCATAATATCATGCTGCACTTTGCTAAAAAATTAGAATGGCAGCCGATCATATATCTTGCTCAAGGTACAGTTTATCTTGCACCGCCTGATCCCGAGATTCCAGACTTAGCAACGTTACAAGAGTTCATCTGGAAAAACTTAGAAGGATTTTTAAGTAAAGTGATGCAAGAGGGAGAAATCGGGTTTAAACGAGATGGAAAAGGGATAAAAGTTGCACCACAAGCTCTAGAAGTCTTCTCACCAGCAGATTTGATTCAAACTCTCCCAAAAATTGTTGAGATAACTGTAAGGAATGAAAAAAATCCAGCAACGCCTAAGCGATTGGAAAAACTAGAGTTGAATGATACGGAAAAAGACTTATTTAAGTATGCAGACTTGCGCAGCGATCGCATTGCTGAGTTCCTTATCCTAGCACAACGGGAATTTTTTCCAACCAATGAAGATTATGCGACTTGGATATTAGAAAAACTACAACTAAGTGATCGCCTAACTCCTGCACAAACTCAAATTCAATCTGGAGGAGTTAACTATGGATGGTATCAAGTAGCTGCCCATTATATTGCTAACAATAGTACTTGGGACTACGAACAAGTTAAGGAAGCCTTAGAAAACCTAGCACAAGACTTAGCAACTTGGGGAGAGGAAAACAACGCATTGCCTAAAAACGCTAGTCCTACCCGTGACGATTTTTACAGTTATCTGGCTCAATATTTAGATGTTTTAACATGGGACACCCATCTACCTCTCTTTGAGCAAGAATTAATTACTTACACCACCACTAAAACGCAAAACCGTTCCATTTGTTCTCTCAGTTCGGGAGAATTCGCTGCCGAAGATCAAATGGATTCAGTTGTTATGTTTAAACCTCAACAGTACAGTAATAAAAATCCATTAGGGGGAAGACGGATCAAAAGAGGCATTTCTAAAATATGGTCACTAGAAATGTTACTCCGTCAAGCACGATGGTCTGCAAGAGGGGGACAACTCGAAGATCAACAAGCGGTTTTTCTCTACATCTTTCCTGCTTATGTCTATTCTCCAGAAACTATCGCCGCCGTTCGTTATTTCATTGAGGAGTTCAAAGATATTAATCTTTGGAAAGCTAAAGACAGTTGGATCAAGGCAGGAATGCACACTAGCGGATTGCAAAACCTCATTTTGGAGGATACACAGGAAAACCAACAGATAGGAGAAGATCAATATTCTAAGCGAGATTTACCCTTTATGGCGACAACCTACACCAAGACAAAGGGCAAAACCATCGCAGATGCTTGGGTAAAACCGACCTTTCTCGCTTTAGTATTACCAATCCTTTTAGGGGTTAAAGTCGTTGCTACTGCTAGTCCTAATCCCATTTACGCCAGTGATAGTGAGTTTGTCGAAACCGTAAAACTTGACGGTGTTGCAGGGTTTTGGAATTTATTGGGCTTAGATGCGTCGCTGAGGTTAAGCAACCTTGAAACCGCTTTGAAGCGTTTGTTAATCGCCTACTGCATCCATTTAAATAACCGTAGCAATCCTCCTGATGCACGTTGGCAAGCATTTAACGGTACTGTCAAAGATCTTGCCACTGATGTGTTAAATATTTTTGCCATTGCTTATGAAGGGTTACGCCGCAATAAAAAAGAACACCCTTCCTATGAAGAAGTTTTCCAATATTGGAAATATGCCGATATCTGGTCACAAGGAGATCAAACGATGACTGACAAGTTGAAAGTTACTAAAAAACTGGTAGAAGAGTATCGAAAATTCTATCAAGTTGAGTTGAATGAATCTAGCCATTCAATTCTATTACCTATCTCAAAAGCACTAGAAACAATTCTTTCTGTTCCTGACAACTGGGATGAAGAAGAGTTAATTTTTCAAGGTTCAGGACAGTTACAAGATGCCCTTGATCGTCAAGAAGTTAAAAAACGCCCTTTAATTAAAGATAAATCAGTAGATTATTCTACTCGTCAGGCACAAGAATTAGAAGCAATTCAAGCTTTTATGACTACCTGTGTTAAGGAATTATTTGGTCAAATGTGTAAAGGCGATCGCGCTTTACTTCAAGAAAACCGAAACCGTATTAAATCTGGGGTAGAGTTTGCCTATCGATTATTAGCATTACAGGAAAAATGTCAAGTCTCTAAAGCAAAAAATTAACATCTTTTTTTCATTCCGCTCATCAAATTTACAAGGAGAAATTAAATGTCCATTCTCAACACCTTACAACCCCAATTTCAACCCGCTTTTCCTCGTCTTGCATCAGGTAACTATGTACACTTTGTTATGGTGCGTCATAGTCAATCTTTTCCTATCTTTCAAACCGATGGCATTCTCAATACTGCCCGTACTCAAGCAGGATTAAATAATACTGATAAAATCAGTCGTTTAGTCATGTTCAAACGCAAGCAAGTTAGTCCTGAGAGATTAGCTGGACGAGAACTTCTACGTTCTTTAAACTTGATTACTTCAGAAGGAGAAGTTGGAAAACCTGATAATTTTTGTCGTTATGGAGGAGAAAAATTTTGTGGAAAATGTCCCGATTGTGTAATTTACGGTTTTGCTGTTGGTGACAGTGGTTCAGAACGAGCTAAAGTTTATTCTGATTCAGCTTTTTCCCTTAGTCCTTATGAAGAATCTCATCGAAGTTTTACCTTTAATGCTTTAAATGAAAACGGGACAATGATGCTAGATGCTGATGACCCAAAACGTAATCCTGAAAAAATGACGCGTGCTTCCATTAATGAACTAGATCATATTTTGCCAGAGATAACCTTTCCTACGGTTGAAACGTTACGAGATTCTACTTATGAAGGGTTTATTTATGTTTTAGGAAACCTTCTCAGAACCCGTCGCTATGGCGCACAGGAAAGTCGCACGGGTACTATGGCTAATCATCTCATCGGGATTGTTTTTTGTGATGGAGAAATTTTTAGTAATCTACATTTTACTCAAGCTCTTTATGATGCGTTAAAAGGGGATATTAATGCACCGATTGGCGATATTTGTACAACAGCGAGGGACGTGATGCAAGACTTATTAAATCAAGAACCCGTCCGTACTACTCAAATTATCTTAGGGGATGAATTAGAAAATTTATTAGAGGAAGTGGCAGCAATTTATCAAAGTGAAGAACAGTTACAAGCTACTCTCACAACTCTCTATCAACAAGCTCAAGCGTATGCAGAAACCTTTGGCGCATTAACAGGTAAAAAGAGAATTAGCAAAAATAAATAGTTGTTTTTTTGAGGATAATCTCCACTCAACTTAGGAGAAAAATATGAAACTGTATCACTGTATCTTAACCCTTCATGATAATGTTTTCTTTGCCACTAGAGAGATGGGAATTCTCTACGAAACGGAGAAATATTTACACAATTGGGCATTAAGCTACGCTCTATTTAAAGGAACTATTATTCCTCACCCCTATCGATTACAGGGAGAATTAGCGCAATCTCCCGACTATTTAGATGAAAAACGAGAACAAAATCTCATTCACCTCAATCGTGCAGGAATTTATGTTTTTCCTGCTAAACCTCTTTTATGGTCGTACCAAATTAATACCTTTAAAGCAGCACAGGTAAGTTACTACGGTATTGCTAAACAATTTGGTGATAAAGGGGCTGATCGCAACTATCCTATTAACTATGGTCGTGCTAAAGAATTAGCCGTTGGTAGTCAATATCGAACCTATATTTTATCGGCCGAAACAATAGAAATTCCGCGCTGGATTCGCTTGGGTAAATGGTCAGCCAAAGTTAAAGTAACCTCTACCCTCATTCCCAATGAATTACTACAAACGGCTTATGGAGAATATCTTTGTAATCATCCTTTAAATCTGATCGATCTTCCCACAGATACCGAAATTCTGTTGTACAACCGTATTGTTATGCCGCCAGTAAGTCTTATCAATCAGGCGCAGTTACAGGGGGATTATTGGAGAACAAAAAAGGAGGCATGGAACGATTTTCGACAAAATAATCCCTTTTTACCTATCGAAATCAGTTTCCCACAAAAAATAACCTACGGAGCAAGACAACTAACCCATGCTTAATACCTCTTCAAAACTCTATTCAATTGTGGTTGAATTAGGGGCAACCGAAGCTGGAAATCCCCCAGCCACACTTGGACGGGCTATCTATGCTCAGGTACTGCAATGGTTAAATTTAGGAGATATCAATATTGCTGAGACCGTACATCAAAGTGCTGCCACTCCCCTAACGGTATCAGGACTGTTAGGCAACCGTCGCCATCCAAAAAATTATGCAGGGGATCGCTTTTATTTTCGCATTGGTTTGTTACAGGAGCAACTCCTACAACCTCTATTAAAAGGCATAGAACAATGGGGACAAGAAGCGTTAATCTTTGGCAAATATCCATTTACCATATGTCAGTTTTATTTCCTCTCAAAAAGTCACTCCCTGGCCCGTTCAAATGACTATTTTTCTCTTGTCGAAAAATCTCCTATTTTTGAGACAATCCAGCTTAATTTTCTCTCACCTACTAGCTTTAAAAAAGAGAAACATATTCAACCTTTTCCTCTTCCTGAATTAGTATTCAATAGCTTACTCCGTCGCTGGAATCATTTTGCTCCAGAAGAGTTACATTTACCACCCATAGAATGGACAGCCTTAACCTCAGCATTTGAACTTAAAACCCATGTACTCAAACTCGAAGCAGGGACTGAAATTGGTTCGCAAGGATGGGTAAAATACTATTTTCCTGAGCCAGAACAAGCAAAAATTGCATCCACTCTAGCACAGTTTGCTTTCTATGCAGGAGTAGGACGAAAAACAACAATGGGTATGGGACAAGTTCAGTTATTAGGACAATAATATGACAGAAAACTATTTACCTTTAGCTTATCTAAATGCTTGGGAGTATTGTCCCAGACGCTTCTATTGGAAATATGTTCTTGGTGAAATGGCAGATAATGAACACATTGTTTTCGGTCGCCATTTACACCGTAATATCGACGAACCTGCTCAATTTAAAGAAGGCGATAAATTGATCTATCAACAGCAATGGGTCTGGAGCGATCGCTTACAAGTTAAAGGCCTTATTGATGCTGTAGAAGAAACTGACGAAGAACTGGTTCCCATTGAGTACAAAAAAGGTCGTATGGCTAATCATTTAAACGACCACTTTCAACTTTGTGCCGCCGCTATTTGCCTAGAAGAAAATCTCAATAAAACTATTACTTATGGAGAAATTTTCTACCATGCCAATCGTCGTCGCCAGCGTGTACAGTTTACATCTCAATTGCGCCACTTGACAGAAGAAAGTATTAAGCTTGCTCATTTAGCAGTTAATCAACCGATGCCTTCTCCCATAGATAACGCCAAAAAATGTAGGGATTGTAGTCTCAAAAATCTCTGTCTTCCTAGCGAAATTAAATACATCAAAACCTGTGCTGAACAATAGATATTTGACTTTCTTTCTTAATTTATTCGGTTCTCCAAGCTTAAGTATGCTAAAATAAATAAAAAAATTGAAAATTAACGATG
>ERZ1066124.820-NODE-820-length-13343-cov-21.293724_pt1 | contig 13343 bp, 10 predicted proteins | sample MGYA00382771_ERZ1066124 | MGnify/ENA primary metagenome ERZ1066124 (study PRJEB33369, sample SAMEA5778354) | biofilm metagenome | biome: Industrial cooling water; feature: Water cooling tower basin; material: Biofilm | place: United Arab Emirates | collected... | reverse complement strand
GCTTTCACTGACACGTCATCCTCTAGAAATCCCTCATTCTTCCTCTGACTAACCAGTAGATGCGAGCCGTATCTTTCATAGTAAGCATCTCTTGTTTGCTCTCTCATCCAATTTATGATTTGATTTGCAGGCAAATTATCTTCAATTTTTTGTACTATTTCGGATGACAGAGATTGATAGATGACTTGTTCCTTAATTTGTCCGACCGTTCGTCCAAGAAGCCGTTTATCCTCAAACCAGTTTGAATAATCACTCACTCTGTCCCGATGCCTCAATGCCGTAGTTCGCAAAGAGAGCAGATAAAGGTATCTCCAGAGCCTCAGCAATCCTCGCCACATTCTCAAGAGAGGGATTCATGCGTCCCCGCTCAATATTGGAAATGTATGTCCGATGAAGATTAGCACGATCTGCAAGCTCTTCCTGTGATAGGTCGAGTTCGCGCCGCCGTCGCCTAACAGCCTTGCCGAAGCGGTGATTGATATCTATATTGCTTCTTTGAGTCAACTGACAATACTAAGAACAACGCCAAATAAATCCACAGAAAATATTTAACGTTTTGTAGCCAATATATCTACATTCAATGTTTTACTTTTCGCACTCAATGTATAACATTTAGAAAATTATCAATTGCTCCTTAGATTGAGCATCTCTTACTCAATGCGATCGACAAAAATCCACCGAAGCTTGATCTAAGTCCCTTCAGTGGATTTGTCAAAAGAACGAAAACAGACTACGCGCTAATCGTCGCGGCTTCCTCTTTGTACATGAGTTCGCGCACCTTCACCATTCCCGCGACTAACCGATCCATCTCCTCACGAGTATGGAGCGCGTTCACAGTAATCCGAATTCGAGGCTTAGCAATAAACCAAATCGGAGATACCCAAATCCCTAATTCCAGTAATTCCCGTGCGAAAACTTTCGGATTCAGATCAGTCGGAAGCAGCACCGGAACTACGTTCGTTTCCCCGATCGCTTCAAATCCCTGAGCCGCTAAGCGCGATCGCAGATATCGCGTACTTTCCTGCAATCGTGACACTAACTCTGGCTGTCTCTGCACTGTACGGAAGCTCTCTAACGCCGCCGCAGTCAAAGGTGGAGCCAAAGAACAAGTTCCGATCGAGGTGGGCGAACAATTTAGTAACGGTTTCAATTCCGCTACGTGAGTACTAATGGCTGCGCCTACCGATGCACCAAATTTTGCAAAAGTCGAAAGAATGAGCGGATTGATACCCCGATCGATCGCGTCTTGCGGCTTCAGTCCGAAATGCTCGTAAATGCCGCGCCCGGTTGCTCCGATCGCCCCCGTTGCGTGTGCTTCATCCATCACCAACGTGCTATCCGGATAGTTCGACAGAATTTCGATCATTTCCGGCAGCGGTGCGATATCTCCATCCATCGAGAACACCGCATCGGATACGACCATGACTCGATCGCCCGGTTGCACATAGCGCTTCAACTTTCGCGCCAAATCGTCCATGTCGCAGTGCCGATACGCCTTGACCCGCACTCTCGGACTATAGCCGAACAGTTTCCCCGATCGCGTTCCCGCATGAGCCAATGCCGACACGATACAGCCGTGATTCAGCACATCAGTCATAATCAACGTTTCGCGCGTATGCTCGAATCCTGGAACCGGAATCGCCAAATGGCAGAACGCATCCATTAACGCCTGCATTCCCATCCAGGCATTTAGGAAGAGTTGCGTGTGGGGGAGATGCTTAAAGCTGGAAACTTCGTTTTCGAGTTGGCGGTGTAAATCAATCCGACCGCTCAGAACCGAAGTTGAACTATTCGAGGTTCCGTACTGGAAAATTGAATCGATCGCGGCTTGTTTCACCGACTCGTTTTGGGTTAGTCCCAGAACATCGTTTGTGCAAAAAGTAAGAACATTGCGCCGATCACCCGTTTCAGCCTCCTCAATCTCCACCATATTCCCCTGGCGCTGATGACAGAGGTACTCATCCGGGTCGAGTTCACTCTCATACCAACGCCGCACGTATTCCTTAACAACTTGCACAGTTTACTCCTCTCACCTGCTTGACGTTCGCAATATTGCTTCTTGACTCAACAGTATATTTGCCTAATGATGAATTTCGCGCAAATACGCGGAATTCAGATCGTTTTGTCTTAAAAAAAGACGTGTTAACAGCTTATCAGGACTCTTTGAAATCGAAAAAAAAAGCGATCGCGCACGATCGCTCTTTCTCTGAGAGTTTGCCGCTCTTAGATTTCTGCGACTGCCCGTTCGACTAGACGACGCGCGAGCGTTTGCGTTCCCGTATGCGTGTAGTACTTGACGGCAACATCGAGGAATGCACCGACGTAATCGAGTTTATCCGCCGAGACATCAACGACTCCGCGAACGCGATCGAGTAATGTCTGCTGTGTCAAATTCCGTGAAGACACAAAATCGCCCATCCAGCCTTTGACCGAATCAAAGCTCTGTCCGATAAAGTTCAACTGTCCCGCCGAATCGCCGCCCGGAATCAGCGGTTTAACGCTCTTGAACGATTGATTCTTCTCCAATTCCTGTGGAGTCGTTTGGCTGATGGTCGATAAGCCTTTTTGAATGAAATCGCCACCCAGCGGAATCAAACCATCGAAGCTAACCAAAGCCGCCATTCGCATCAACGATTCGCCGCTGTAGTCTCCCAAAGATGCGAGGAAGTCTCCGATACTGTCACCTGGAATGCCGTTGATTTGACAAAAGGCAACCAGCTCCACAACCAACTTCACGCAAAGATCGAGGCTTTGAAGTTTCTCAGGTTTCGGAGTCAGATTGCTCAAGAATCCGAGAAAGGAAATGTCTTGTCCGACTTTATTGGCGAGTGCAGCGGCTCCCAATGCACCCGCAGCCTTATCCACGGTCTGATAGAGCCACATTGCCCGCTGATAGCCTTGTGACTCGTCGTTGTAGAGATAAACGGCACGTTCCCCAATGGCTTGAATCAGGCTTTCATCGGTTTCACCCGTGACGGCACGAATCGTGTTCGTGAATCCGGTGAGATTTTGCCATTGTCCAGGGACAACAAAATCGAGCGCGTGAAGGGCTTTAACGGTTGTGCCACCTGTAGGAAGTTCGTCTACCAGTTCAAAAATGGGTTTACTCATGAAAAATCCTCTAATGAAGCATTCAAAATCGGGATTGTCTAGTTCAGGATTGGAATATTCTCTTGTGGGGTGGTCGTTCCGATCGCGGTTTGGAACGATCAAACGATCCCTCCCCCTTCACTCTAGACATCTAACCCTTAAGCTGTGACAGTCCTCTGAGGTCGAATTTAGAAAGCCACTGCTCCCGGTCTTGGGCGGTAAAGGATGGATCGCGCGACAGCACTTTCACTTGATATTTACCGACCAAAACGCCCGTCTGTGTATTGCCCATCGTCATCGCCGGGAAGCCGTTAATTTTCTCGGTCGTGTTTTGATACTTCGCTGCTGCCGCTGGCAAGCTAGACGTGTCATTAATCGAAAGCATCGCGATATCTTTTCCGTCTCGCTTCAATTTGGCTTCAGCGAATCCTTTCTTTTCTTGCGTAAAGACGCGCTCATAGCCCGCTGCGGGTTTGGGGAAATATTTGTTGAACTGACTGCCCTGTGTTGCATCTTTCGCAACGGCAACCACTCCAGGTTTATTACTTTCTTTCTGCGCTTCGGCAAAACGGGACGGTTCTTGCTGTTGACAGCCGGAGATGAACAGCGCGATCGCTAACAGGATGGCAACGACCGCCCGTCGCCAATTCGGTAAGGTCAATGTTTGGTGTCTCATAGGTGTACTAAGAATAAATCTTCTCGATCGAGATTTACGATGACACCGGAATGGCGGCAACTGACTTAAGTTAGAGTTTGCAGTGTCCGCTACAAATTTCAGATGTCCCGTTTGTCACTGTAAGACGATTTTTCTCGATTGGATCGGCTTTGCAATGAAAAAAGAAAATTCGTCACGGAACGATGATTTTTAGAGCGCGATATCCCGCATTAACCAGAAACCCGCGAACGCTTCGACTTCTGGACTTTCTTGAATTGCTAGAAAATGCACTTGATTTGATCGCGCTTTTGCCTCTTCAAATTGCTGCGCCTCTGGAATCGCTCGTTTATCTAACGTGGTGAGAAACCATCGATCGTTGACTCCTGTTTCTAGCAGCAATCGATTCGGCAGGGTCGGATCGTATTTGACTGCCGCAATGTCTAATCCCGACATCCAAGCCGCCATTGCGATCGCGCGTTTCGAGAAGATGATTAATCCCGGTACAGGCGCATTCGGTTCAAGCTCGGTCAAACTTAACGGGAACGATTCCCCGAAATCGATCGACCATTCGCCCATGTCCTGAAACGCCTCTAATGGCAAAGTCGCAAACGCCCATTTTTGTCCCTCTAATGCTTCTGGTAACACTTGTGGAGGCAGCACCGGAAAGACGACCGAAGGATTCAGTGAAGGTTGATATCCAGGTTCTTTCGGATACACGTTTTGGGCGCGATCTTGTAGCCAAGCACTTAACGCTAAAGTGCGGCGACTCAAGACAGCAGGCACATCTAACCCTTTGCAAGCTGTTGTGATCATATTGTTCATCGCTTGGCGAAAGAATCGGATCTTATCCGGAGGATTTGGAGCCTCAGAGATCGCGGACTCGATCGCATCTTTCAACCAGCCCGAATTGACTTCGGTACTGGGACAATATTGAGAAAAGCGAAACAATTTTTCTGGCTGGGCATCTATCGTGGTCGGACTTTCACAGATCAGCACTTCCCAAACTTTTTTATTTTGTTCATCCAGAATTGGACGCGAGTAATAATCGAGTTCCCAAGTCGTTGCCATAATTTAGAGCAGTTGCATCACTCTAATTATCCGATCGAAACTGTTCTCAATTGCTGGCAAGCTTTCAATCCGAGTGCCGGATTCGATCGATACTCATCGGTCGGACTCCAAACGCTCAATTGCCGCTCTGCTGAAATGAAATATAAATAAGATGCGGTCGGATCATATTTCAGCCCGACTTTCAAATTCGAGAAATCATCCTCACAGATCTCAAATCCAAATCGCACCACAACCTGAGCAACTAAGCATTCTGGCGTATCTTGTGTTTCACCGAGGGCATCCCGTTCTTGCCAAAACGTATCGAGAAATGATTCTAGAATCGGCAGCATTTTCTCAGGTGCGCCGTTACGACTGGCATAAACGATCGCAGGATTTCCATCAACGACGATGTGACAGGGAGTAGGCATAAGACTCAGCACACTCAAGATCACCCTTTAGCATAAGCCGTCTACCGTGATCTTTGTCCCTGGAATGCGATTTTCGGGAAATATACGGTTCTGAAGCTCAAAGCAAGCTTTGCAGAATGTTTGTATAGAAATCGTTACACTCCTCTTATGTCCTTTCCCGTTCGCCCCGTTGCCGCTCAATCTGGTGATTTGTCTCGCTGCAAAATTCTAGAGTCTCGCGATCAATATCGAGCTTGTCATATTCGCGTCCCGGATTCTGAGGAGCGCATGGCAGCGATCGTATTAGGCGATCAATATTACAGTTTTTTCCGATTGGTGAAAGACTCGCAAAAAGCGCTACAAATTGCTGCAAAACTCGTCTATCGAGGGGATGAAGTCGCAATTACACGGACGATTAAAGGCGATGTGATTTGGATTTATGAAACGGACGCGCAGGAAGATAAGGCAAAAGAAGCGATCAAATCTCGATCGACTGCTCAGATGCCGATATTAAATTCTGGACTCTGGAAATTCTTAGCCTCAGAACACGAGTATCGTCCATGTCAGATTCGTGTGCCGGATGTCGCGAAACCGATGACCGCGATTTATAACGAAGGGCAATATTACAGTCATTTGAGAACAGTACGGGAGCAGCAACAAGCGATCGAGCTTGCGGAACGGTTATCGAGTAAGGGACACGCTGCCCGGATTACGAAACATGAGCAGGCTTGGGCGATCTGGGTATTGGAATCTGAAGCCGCGATCCAAGCCTAATAAAAACGGGCAGAGAACCGAAATTCCCTGCCCGATCGTTCAAATTCAAAATCCCTTACAGATCTTTCTCACCTAATTCCCGCGCCATATAATCAAATGGCTGATCCAAAAAGCGAGTATCCGAAATTCCAGCCGCCGCCACTTGCGCCTTCACAATGTCCTTCATAATTTGAATCCCACGCACCGTCGGACCACAAGGAACGCCCAAAGAATTGTACGTTTCGCGCAATCCCTCCAAAACGCGCTCATCCAAGACATCGTTATCGCCCGCCACGAGTGCATAAGTCGCATAGCGCAGGTAATAATCCATATCGCGCAAGCAAGCCGCATAGCGACGAGTCGTGTAAGCGTTTCCACCCGGACGAATCAACTCTGGATTCTCTTCAAACAATTGCGATCCTGCTTGGCGAACGATTCCAGCCGCGTCTGAATTAATAATCGCAGCCGCCTGAACGCGAGCCATTCCGGTGTCAAAATAAGATTTCAGGCTATCGATCGCATTTCGATCTAAATACCGCCCTGTAATGTCGTAGTTTCTAATCAGGCTCGTCACTGCGTCCCGCATGAAAGTCTTCTCCCAAAATTTGGCTCAATTTGAGTTTTGCCGAATTCCCACACACAGCAAGCTAATGGAATTCGTACCGTTAAAAGTTTCAAGCTCAGTTTACCACGATGGTTTGAGCCTAGTTTGAACCGTACCGTGGACGTTGCCGTTAAATGAGACAAACGTTACAAATTTTAATTCTGACTTCGTATACCGAAATTTTGCTCGGTAACATTTCTGATACTTAACGAATACTTAATTCTGCTGAACTCAGATACTTTTGTAGCGTGAGATACAAAACTGCGCGAAACCACTCCATACCATGATTCAGAACAGATTATGGTGAGCGATCGACCTGGGCATTCAGGATCACTCTTCCCAAATCACGCGCTCAGCGTTGAGCAAGTTACGCGACTTACTAGGAGTATTTCATGGCGACCCCACAAGAGATCTTGGCAAAGATCAACGATGAAGGTATTGAGTTGATTGATCTTAAGTTCATCGACACGCCGGGAATCTGGCAACACCTCACCCTGCACAGAAGCCAAATCGACGAAAGCAGCTTCACGGATGGCGTTCCATTTGATGGTTCGAGTATTCGGGGTTGGAAATCAATCAACGAGTCGGATATGTCAATGGTTCCTGATCCGGATACGGCTTGGATCGATCCGTTCATGGAACACAAAACGCTGAGCATGATTTGCTCGATCAAAGAGCCGCGTACAGGTCAACCCTACAGCCGCGATCCGCGATCGATTGCTCAAAAAGCGATCGAGTACCTGCAAACCACTGGCTTAGGTGACACTGCATTCTTCGGACCTGAAGCTGAATTCTTCATTTTCGATGATGTCCGCTACGACCAAAACCAGCACGAAGGCTACTATCACGTTGATAGCTCGGAAGGGATTTGGAACTCTGGTCGCCAAGAACCGGGTGGAAACTTGGGATACAAGCCCCGGAACAAAGAAGGCTACTTCCCGGTTGCACCGACCGACACCTCGCAAGATATGCGATCGGAAATGCTCTTGACGATGGCGAAGTGCGGAGTGCCGATCGAGAAACATCACCATGAAGTGGCAACGGGCGGACAGTGCGAACTCGGTTTCCGTTTTGGAACCTTGATTCAAGCGGCTGACTGGTTGATGACTTACAAGTATGTGATCAAGAACGTGGCTCGCAAGTACGGTAAGAGCGTGACCTTCATGCCGAAACCCGTCTTTGGCGACAACGGTTCGGGGATGCACTGTCACCAATCGATCTGGAACGGTGGAGAACCGACCTTTGCAGGCGACGGATACGCAGGACTGAGCCAAACCGCACTTTGGTACATCGGCGGAATTCTGAAACATGCTCCTTCGCTGTTGGCGTTCACCAACCCGACCACGAATTCTTACAAGCGTTTGGTTCCTGGCTTTGAGGCTCCGGTGAACCTGGCATACTCGCAAGGAAATCGATCGGCATCGGTACGGATTCCGCTCTCTGGAACGAACCCGAAAGCAAAACGCTTAGAGTTCCGCTGCCCGGATGCGACCTCGAACCCTTACTTGGCGTTCGCAGCAATGCTCTGTGCTGGAATCGACGGCATCAAGAACCAAATCGATCCGGGTTCGCCACTGGATGTAGATATCTATGAACTCAGCCCTGAAGAACTGGCGAAAGTGCCGTCTACTCCTGGATCGCTAGCGGAAGCACTGAAGAACCTCGAAACCGATCACGACTACCTGACCACGGGCGGCGTATTCACCGAGGACTTCATCGAAAGCTGGATCAGCTACAAGCTCGATCGAGAAGTGATTCCGATGAGCATCCGTCCTCACCCGTATGAGTTCATGCTCTACTACGATTGCTAATCGGTTGAAGATCTGAACGAAGAAGCGATCGGGCTGTGTCGCTCGATCGCTTTATACTTAACACCAAATCCCCAAACTTAGGCTACAGATGATACAACTGAGGTATTGAATTCTGTAACTTGCGATGGCAGGCGTTTACAAGTTAGAGATTCAGGAAAGTGTGGAGGAGTTGAAACAACTTCTGCGAGTTCAAACCAGCGCCCGAACTTTGGGGCGTGACCGCCACGCGGGAGGGATGCGGTATATCTCCACGGTTAAAACACGGCGGCTCTGCTGTCCCTCTCAAACCCTCCCATCTGGTAGACGCGATCGAGCCATTGCAGTAGCCTTATTTTGATTGCACTGCACAGAGAGGCGAGTGAACCGCTTGTGTCATGCCGCTTGGATGGTTCGTAACGAGATGAATGCTGCCGTCAGGGTGCTTGATCCAACCTTGCGCTTCCACGACTGTGGGAACAGATGGAGACGGGAGCAGTGCGGATTGTTTTGGGACTCGATCGTCGAACCAAACACTCTCGCCCATCAACGGCTGTCGCGGATCGTCGGGCAATCCACCCCGCCCCGTGATCGCAAACGAATTGCCCTCATCGGCAGGACAAGTTGAAGCAATCAATCCACTCGTATCTTGCAACTCTGTAGACAACTGCACCAATCCTCGGCTCGGATCAACCTCAGGCGTATTGAGCACGATCGTGCCACTGATGCCAAATTGCGAACTCGCGGTAATGCTACTCAATCCAGTGGTTGTACTCGCACGAGGTAAGATACCAACGAGTCCTTGAGACGTGATGCGAATGTTGCCACCGCGACCAGAGAAAGCATTCGCGGAGATCGTACTGTTTTCTTCAGGCACAGCGACAATGAAGTTACCGTTAAAGGTGATGTTGCCCCCATCTCCACCTGCTTGAGCCGTTCCCGCTGTGGTGGAGATGAAACTACCGCGCCGCAACAACAGCAGAGTGGGCACTTGCAGAGTGATGTTGCCTCCCTGCCCCGATGTCGTTTGTGCCTGAATCGAACCCTGGTTGTCGAGACGAAGTTGCTGAGCCGCGACCTCCAAGTTGCCTGCTGCGCCCTGACCCTCGGAAGAGGCAGATAATCGCGCTCCATTCGTGATGGAGAATCGATCGGTATTAATTGCGATCGTCCCTCCCTGCCCGATTGCTCCAGGTTCCACCGAGCTAAAAGCACCGCTGTTATTTCCATTGCCGTCGTTCCCATCGAAGGACACCCTATCTCGCGCCGTAATCGTAATATTTCCGGCATTGCCTTGTCCAAACGCGCCAGCACCTACTTGCGCCCCGTTGATGATAGAAAGTGTGCCTGTGGTGATGCTGACGTTTCCACCCTGACCAATGCCTTCAGGGTCTACTCGGCTAAAAGCACCACTAACAACTCCAGTGATGCCCACCCCATCAAAGAACACCCCATCTCGTGCCGTAATCGTGACATCCCCGGCATTGCCTCGTCCGCGTGTGCTAGCAGCCACTGCCCCACCGTTGCTGAGGGAGAGCGTGCCTGTGGTGATGCTGATGTTGCCACCCTGACCAATGCCTTCAGCATTCACTGTGCTAAAAGCACCGCTGAGACCTGCATTGCTGCCTCCTCCATCGGAGAACACCCTATCTCGTGCCGTAATCGTGATATTTCCAGCGTTGCCTTGTCCAAACGTGTTAGCAACCACTACCCCACCGTTGATAAGAGAGAGCGTGCCTGTGGTGATGCTGATGTTGCCGCCATTACCATTGCCTACCACTGCACTAAAAGCACCGCTGCCAAATCCATTACTGTCCACACCATCGAAGGACACGGCATCGTTCGCCGTAATCGTGACATTTCCAGCATTGCCTCGTCCAAATGTAATAGCACCGACTCTACCGCCGTTGGTGAGAGAGAGCGTACCTGTGGTGATGCTGACGTTGCCGCTCTGACCAATGCCGTCAACGCCGACATCACTGCTAATAGCGTTAGATCCATTGCTGCGCGTCCCATCAACGGACACTCTATCTCGCGCCGTAATCGTGACATTTCCAGCATTGCCTTGTCCAAATGTGTCAGCACCGACTCGTGCCCCATTGATGAGAGAAAGCGTGCCAGTGATGATGTTGAGATTCCCACCATTGCCCGTGCCGCCTGCCAGAACTGCATTGGAAATCACCGCTCCATCGAGATTGATGGATTCTGTGACGTTGATGTCGATGTTTCCTGCTTGAGCATCTACAGTCCCTAACCCTGCTGCAATGCCTGCGCGTACCCGTGTTCCGGTTTCAGTGCCCGTGAAGTTACGAGCGGTAATCGCAATGCTGCCACCGCCGCCAGAACGAACATTCACGATCGCATCCCTACCGATCGATACATCCGCCCTGTCCAACCCATCGGGAAAACTCAAGCGTCCCTGTATTAGCCCGATTTCGCCTGATGTTGCCACCCCTGCTAATTTGATTCGTCCTCCAGGTGCGAGTAACTGCCCACCCTCGATCGCAACATTCCCACCAACTAGCGCTAAGGTTTGACCAGTTGGAACTTCTAGAATTGCACCTTGCGATCGCACTTCCCCCGGACGATTGCCATACTGCAATCCAATCGGAGCACTGATTGTTAATAATGGCGGAGTTTGCGGATCACTCGAACTGAAGGCGAAACTATTGTTAAACAGTAAGCGATCGCCACTACTCGCCACAAATGACCCGCGAACATCCAACCGAGCATTCGCACCAAACAGAATGCCATTCGGATTGAGCAAAAACAAACTCGCGCCTCCATTGACTCCCAAGGTTCCGAGAATGTTCGAGGGCGTTGTCCCTGTAACTCGTGTAAAGATATTCTCGACTCCGGTGGGATTACCAAAGTAGACACGCTCACTGTCCCCCACATTGAAATCGCGGAAACTATGGAACAATGACGAACCCCGTTGTGCTCCCCCGCCAATTAGGTCAGCAGGCAGTGCATTCACAGTTCCGGGAGTGACGATCGATGATTCTGATCCTAAACTGCGATCGGGAACGAGTTGAGCAAATGCGGGTGGAGCAATTCCGACCAAAGCCCCAATCATTCCGAGTCCCCAAACCTTTAAGTTCTGCTGGATCATGGTGCATTCCTTGTAGTTGTTTCTTTACTGCCAGTTGCCCACTAATACAAAGGGCGACCAGTAGAACGGATGCTGATAGTTTGTCGATCGCAATAATTTCAATTGCGCCCGTCGCAGTGCCTCGGCTCTGGTGATTCCAGGCTGACGGAGTTCCTCATAGAGTTGAGTCATCAGCATCGCCGTGGAATTATCTTGCACTGACCAAAGAGTTGCGATCGTGCTACGTGCCCCTGAGCGAACTGCTATTCCTGCAAGTCCTAAAGCGGCTCGTTTATCGCCTGCCGCAGTTTGACAAGCACTGAGAATTAATAGTTCGATCGGTCTTCGATCTTGACGATTGCGACCTTCTAAGAGTTGGTCGAACTCTTTCACATTAATTCGCCCATCCCAGGTTAATAAGAAGGTATTTTCCGCTTCGGAGGAGAACTGACCATGTGTGGCAAGATGCACGATCGGGAATGGAACTGACTCGACTTTGCCTTCAAACTGAGTGCGCGTGAAGGCTTGATTTAGTAAAACGTTGGTTGGAACTAATGCTGAAATTTGCTCCACTTCTTTCACCACACCTGGAAGCGGCGAAAATCCTTGGCGGGCTTCGGAGACTCCTCCTGCTAAGGTTTGCAACTGGTCTGAAGGCACTGATGCAGCGCTTCGTTGCCAACGAGGCGGTAAGAGTTGTAAACCCGGCGATAGAGCAATGCTGTATTGTTCAATGAGATATTGTTGTCCATCGTGCAAAGCTGCGATCGGGATTCCTCGCAGGACACCATCTAGAACAAAGACAAGGGTTTTAACTTGGCTTTGGGCGAGATCTTCTGCAATGGGACGAATCAGCAAATCGTATAGTTGTTGATTCGGGCGAAGTGGATTTGAGACCGCAATGAAGGGGTTGAGGGCGGCAAAGAGATCATCGAATGATTTCTCGATCGTTTTGGAATCTGACGCGATCGAGGGCGTGTAATATCGAAGCGGCTCACCAGGGAGCGATAGAATGACCGCTAAGCGATCGGGGAGCAGAATCGAGTAAACAATGGCTGCATTCGGATCAGCTTGATCGATTTGCTGCGGTCTCACATCTAAGCAGGCTTCTCGAAAGAAATTATTTAGCTCCGCGAGTTGGAGTGCTTCAATGACTGCTCTAGCTCGTCTTAAAGTGTCCTGGTTTGGATTATCTTGTAGAAGCAATTGCACCAATTCTCGATAGATTGGTTCCACCTGCTCTCGAAATGAAAACTGCACCTCTGGGTTCATTGCAATCAAATCGCCGCGCAGGATTGAGAGTGTTTCAACCGCTTGATTGTAAGCCGCGATCGCATCAGTTCTTTTGTTCTGTTGCTTGAGAACTCGTCCTAACTGCCATTGCCAAGAGACTGTAATATCATTGGCTTGAATCGTTTGAGCAATTTTCAGTGCTTCTTCCGTTACTTTCTGAGCATCTGACCATTGATTCTGTGTTTCGTAGAGATGACCTAATTGCCCCAGTGAGTAGGCTTCTGCTCTCGAATCTCGGAGTTCTCGCGCTTGTTTAGTCGCGTTCACAAGCAGTTGTGCAATTTCTCGCTGATCCTGATTGCTCATTTTCATCAAGCTTTCTGCTAGATTGACTTGAGCATAGATTGCTGCGCGGTTTCGGGGCAGATTCTTGATGAGCGATCGTATTTCTGCAAGTAGAGAAGCTTGATCGAGAGACGGGTTTGTTTCGGTTACAAGGCTCAACTGGTTTAGCTTAGCTTGCGATCGCGTGAGAGTATCAGGAGCTAGAGTCGCGGCTTGTTGGTAAAATGCGATCGCCTCATTATTCTTACTCTCTCTTTTCTCCTGTTCCTTGAGGGTTCTAGTGGTCAGTCAATCGGGAATTGAGGGATAGAGACGCTTGAGCTTGATGCGG
>ERZ1066124.819-NODE-819-length-13373-cov-28.882265_pt1 | contig 13373 bp, 10 predicted proteins | sample MGYA00382771_ERZ1066124 | MGnify/ENA primary metagenome ERZ1066124 (study PRJEB33369, sample SAMEA5778354) | biofilm metagenome | biome: Industrial cooling water; feature: Water cooling tower basin; material: Biofilm | place: United Arab Emirates | collected... | reverse complement strand
TAATGCGAAATCTCGCACTTTAAAACTTACGAATCCCGTTATCGGGACTGAAACGCCTAGTCGCTTATGCTACTGAGGGTGATTACTGGATGCTTTAAAACTTACGAATCCCGTTATCGGGACTGAAACTCCAACAATTTATGAAGGAATAGAATTTTTTAAAGAGACTTTAAAACTTACGAATCCCGTTATCGGGACTGAAACCTGATGTTGACCATATTCCGTCATAGTTGCCGCATAAACCTTTAAAACTTACGAATCCCGTTATCGGGACTGAAACCTACTTGACATTAATTGCAGCTTAGTCTATAGAGGGCTTTAAAACTTACGAATCCCGTTATCGGGACTGAAACCAAAGATAGCATATGCACAAACATGCCAGTCAATTGCTTTAAAACTTACGAATCCCGTTATCGGGACTGAAACATCAACCAATCAATCGAAGGGGGTGTAAGTACTTATACTTTAAAACTTACGAATCCCGTTATCGGGACTGAAACAAGCTTCCTTCAAATCAAAAAACAAATCAATAAAATCTTTAAAACTTACGAATCCCGTTATCGGGACTGAAACAATAAATTGACAATAAAGGCGACTACGCCGATAAACTTTAAAACTTACGAATCCCGTTATCGGGACTGAAACGTTTAACTCCACATTTCAAGCCTTAGACATGCTTGCTTTAAAACTTACGAATCCCGTTATCGGGACTGAAACCTTGACTTTTAGCCAAACTTGCAATTAGCAAAACAACTTTAAAACTTACGAATCCCGTTATCGGGACTGAAACATATACTCCAAACCAGAGGCGCCAAGGAAACAAAACTTTAAAACTTACGAATCCCGTTATCGGGACTGAAACATTTCTTCAAGGGATGGAATAACATGCACAATGCTTTAAAACTTACGAATCCCGTTATCGGGACTGAAACTTTCGCTCGGTTTGGCGATTCCTCTGCACGTTCACCAGCTTTAAAACTTACGAATCCCGTTATCGGGACTGAAACAGATATGGAGTCTCCATACCCAGCAAGGTTAGATGCTTTCTTTAAAACTTACGAATCCCGTTATCGGGACTGAAACGTTAGATGTGGCTGTATGCATTGTTTTTCCTCTTTACCTTTAAAACTTACGAATCCCGTTATCGGGACTGAAACTTTTAAGATTGCTTGTGGGAGACAGTACAGCATCATACTTTAAAACTTACGAATCCCGTTATCGAGACTGAAACAGCTTTGATGTAAATTGACTCTTTTATAACACTCATTATACTATTTAAAATAGTACTATTACTCGCTAATTATTGACAATGCTAATCACAGCTAAATAGTTTGCTAGTTGCTTAGAGCTGGTTTTTTATAAACTTCCAAATCACAAGATATCCCAATACTGCTCGGTTAAGAAAAAATATGAAAATTCGTAAGTTGGGTTGAGGAACGCCCTTCGGAGTTATCCGTTATGCGGAGGATGTGCGCCATTTAACCAGGTGCTAGACTCCTCTCACAGAGAGGAGAGGTTAGGAAAATAAATAAGACCTCTGGGTTAACAACTTACCTAATGGCGAAAAGCCAGAGGGGACAGTAGCATGTTGATAAAGCGGGAAAAGTTAGAAGACGCTTATAATTATTGTTCCGCAAGACCCGTGTGATATGGTGAGAGCCAAACTGCCCAAACCTCAGTTTCCAGTGATGGAAGCGTACATCCCCCGACTCACAGCGTCTCATGGCGGGGTCACTGTAATAGGATGGTTATGTCGTCACCATCTGAACTTTCCTTACAGTGAACGGTAAGGAACGACCTTACTTAAGGGAACGGAAAAGGCACCTAAGTCACACTCGATACATCTAGCATTTAGGGAACATGGGATTACCCGCCGTACCGAGAGGTACAGGGTAACGGAGTCACCGTAGTACTCAGAGGACGGGAAAGCCGTCTACAAGGGGAAGGGTGACAGGTGTTACAAAACTCGACTTGTGAGGTACGCGAGATGCGAAATGCCGAAACTGTGTTGGGAATAACACTGGAGAGCCGTGATGCTCCGTGCATGCGCAAGTCCGGTTCGGGGAGGGGCGAACAGAAAAGTGCTTTTAGTAACTCGCTGGTCGCCTACTCTACATCCTCTTATGATAGGAAAACCCAATGTCCATAAGTCTTTGTTGGGTTCACGTAGTTAAGCCAACCTACAATTCATCGTTAACCGAGCAGTATTGCAAGATATCCTCTATTTTTTGTGAGTTGGTGTCCTCACCCGCACGCATATCTTGTACATTACAGTAGATAGTATACATGTTTATAAATTGGCGCCGAGCGTTACAATCATTCTCGCTCAACACGCTCGACGCGCGCAAAAATAAAATTTTATTTTAAATAAAATAATATTAATGAGAATGATAATAGTTATTTGCTGAGTTTGAATAATTTAAATTATAGAGTATTTTTTTAACTTTTTTGGTAACGATTCCGAAAAATATTTGAGTTAAATTCGAGATGAAAGAACGATTAGGTAAATCACTTACAGCATAGATAATCTCTGGCTTGGCAAAATAATGCAATCATCATGGCAGGGTAACTACGCTTGAGAAAATTTGCTTACAGTCAACTTTTAAAGTTAGCTTAACTTATTGTTTACAATTATTAAGTAGGATACATTATAGGTTTTGTAAATTATAAGACTTGTTGAAGTTTTGCGTGCTACTGCTTTTTGTTCTATCACCTGACAATTCAATTAGATGATTAATTTGTGGAATTATGCTATTTAGGTGTTTCTTGATAAAAACTAATTTGCGGGATATCGCTTAGTTGTTTTGAGAGAACTAATGCAATTAATTCATGTTATCAATTGAAATGATTAGGTCGCCTCTTGGCATCCACGCATACTCATATGTCAACTGGCTGTTGATAATAATAGCTAGTAGAAAGTCTTCTACGGGTATCCCTACTTCAAGCGCTTCAACTTCGATTTACTGAAATATTGATTCTTAACCTTTATAACAACCGAGTGTTTCTATGCCCGCAATTAATTTGAGCAGTTCCTATTCTCAGAACTTTGATTTGTTACTCAATTCAGGCGCCAATAACACATGGACTGATGACTTGACTATTGACGGCTGGTACTCCAACAGATCAACCTACAATGCAAGTACTGGTTCAAGCAATACAGGAGCGCTCTACAGCTTTGGTAGCGCTTCTGCCACTGATAGAGCTTTGGGGTCTGTAGCATCTGGCACCACTGGCACGATTTTTTATGGAGTTCGCTTTCTCAACAATACGGCTAACACAATTAACTCACTCAACATTAACTATGTAGGTGAACAATGGAGAAATGGCGGCAATACCACCCCTCAACAATTAGATTTTCAATATCAAATTGGCGCACCTAGTATAACTGGTGGTACTTGGATTGACTTTGACTCCCTAGACTTTATTAGCCCAGTTGCCACAGCAACTGCTGGCGCCTTAGATGGCAATGCAACTGCTAACCGCACTATTTTGTCTTCTACCTTGAGTGGTATAACCATTGCCCCAAATCAAGAAATATGGCTTCGCTGGCAAGACATAAACGATGCTGGTAATGACCACGGCTTAGGAATCGATAATTTTAGTATTTCGGCAGGAGGAGTTACCCCGCCAACAGGAACAACTGTCACAATTCAAGCAACAGATAACTTAGCAGCAGAAGCAGTATCTGATCCAGGTACTTTTAGAATTACGCGGACAGGTGATACTAGCACCTCCCTAAATGTAAATTACACCGTTGCTACGGGTGCAGGTCAAGCGACAAATGATACTGATTACACGCCTAACTTAAATGGCACTGCCACAATTGCGGCGGGTCAATCGTTTGTAGATATAACGATTACGCCTATTGATGATAGTACAGTAGAAGATGCTGAGACAGTAACACTGACGCTAGTTGATACTGCTGACTACGATTTAAGTGGTTCTGGCACGGCAACTGTGACTATTGCAGACAACGATACTGCTCCTCCAGTTCGTATCCATGAAATTCAAGGCGCCGCTCACATCTCTCCTTTAAATGGTCAGAGGGTGAACAACGTTCCTGGTGTCGTAACGGCGTTACGCTCCAATGGCTTCTACCTGCAAGACCCTAACCCTGATAATAATGATGCCACCTCAGAGGGCATTTTTGTTTTTACCTCGTCTGCACCAACAGTAAGTGTCGGTAACTCGATTTTAGTTAGCGGTACGGTAAGTGAGTTCCGCCCTGGTGGTTCCAGCGGTACTAATAACCTCACTACCACTCAGATTTCCAGCCCAACGATTACCACAGTGTCAACTGGCAATCCTCTGCCAACTGCCACTATTCTTGGTAACGGCGGACGGGCAATTCCCACCCAGGTAATTAGTAATGATGCAGCGGGTGGCAATGTAGAAAATGCTGGTACACTATTTGACCCCGCTCAAGACGGTATCGACTTCTACGAAAGTTTAGAAGGGATGCTAGTACAGGTTAACAATGCCGTGGCTGTCGGACCAACGAATGATTTCGGCGAAATCCCAGTTTTAGCAGATAATGGCGCCAATGCTGGCACTCGCACTGCTCGTGGTGGGATTGTAATTCAGCCTGGTGACTTTAATCCAGAACGAATCATTATTGATGATGTAATTATCAACGGTGAACCACAAGTGAACGTGGCAGACAGGTTTGACGGTTCGATTGTTGGGGTAATTGACTATAGCTTTAGTAACTTCAAGCTGTTGAATACTCAAGCTTTGCCTAGTGTCATCTCTGGTGGTTTGCAGCGAGAAGTGACCAACCTGGCTCCCGTAGCTAACCAACTTACCGTTGCGACTTTTAACGTAGAAAACCTTGACCCAGGTGATGCCAGCTTTAACAACATCGCAAGCCGGATTGTTAATAACCTCAAAGCGCCCGATATCATTAATATAGAAGAAATTCAGGACAACAATGGGCCGACGAATGACAGTGTAGTAGATGCCACTGTAACCTACAACACATTAATTAATGCAATTGCAGCTGCTGGGGGTCCCGCTTATGAATTTCGTCAAATTAACCCAGTAGACGACCAAGACGGTGGTCAACCTGGTGGTAATATCCGCGTCGGTTTCCTCTTCAACCCCGACCGAGTACAATTTGTAGATCGTCCTGGTGGTGGCTCTACTACTGACACCACAGTTAACAACGTCGGTGGTATTCCCCAGCTTTCTGCTAGCCCTGGCCGCATCCTTGATACTGACCCCTCGAATGGCAATGCCTTCGTCAACAGTCGCAAACCTCTGGTTGGCGAATTTATTTTCAACGGTCAAACTGTGTTTGTAGTTGGCAACCATTTCAACTCCAAAGGTGGCGACCAACCACTTTTTGGAGTCAATCAACCACCTGCCCTCACTAGTGAGGCGCAGCGCAATCAGCAAGCTACAGAGGTGAGAGACTTTGTTCAGAGTATTCTAGCAATTAACCCCAATGCCAACGTAGTTGTAGCGGGTGACTTGAATGACTTTGAGTTCTCTAACCCACTAAGTATTTTAGAAGCTGGGGGATTAAATACCCTGATTGAAACGCTACCCCAGAACGAGCGTTATACTTACAATTTTGAGGGCAATGCTCAAACACTGGATCACATTTTGGTCAGTAACAATTTGTTTAATAACCTGAATGGGTTTGATGCAGTTCACATTAACTCAGAGTTTGCCGACCAGGATAGCGATCATGACCCCGTTGTCGCTCGGTTTGACCTAATAAATGTGATTAATGGCACATCTGGTAAGGACAATTTGGTGGGGACTTCCTTTGGTGACAGAATTACTGGCTTTGAGGGTAAGGATGATATCACCACTGGCGCAGGTAATGACCTGATTGTTTACACCAGCTTATATGGTAATGGCAACAGCATTAATGAAGGCGACAACATCTTAGACTTTACAGTAGGCGCCGATAAGTTTGTCTTCACTGAATTGCTTGATAGTATTGTTCCAGGTGGCTACAACGGAACTAATGCAATCGCCGATGGCTACATATCTTTTGGTGCGAGAGGACGAGATACTCAGATTCTAATTGACAGTGATGGTTCTGGAAAACTTCCGGCGAGACCGTTTATTAGAGTAGATAATGTTTTAGTTGCAGACCTGAATAATGCCAATAATTTTGTGTTCTAAATAACATATTCTCTGAACCAAAATTTCTCACAAATTTACTTAAAACACTCAGATTCCCGGCTTCTTCAAGAGGTCGGGAATCTTGTTACCTGAAAGCTTGTATCTCTATAATTACATGTAATATTATTTACTAATTATGCGATTAGTTCATACCCGTCAATAGCTGTAAGCTATTGGCTAAAAGCTTAAGTGCATTAAAATGAACTAATAACAGACAGTAGTAATATTAACAACATATATATTTTTAATTAGTAATTTATATTTAGATATGCAAGATGTGAGTTACGCTGGAACTTTAAAATGCTCCCATGATATGAAGTACAATCACTTGTTAGGTTAACCGTACCTAAATTTTTCGTATTTACACTACTAATAAATATTTAGTAAATAAGATTCGGTTTTCATAAATAGAAAAGTGATGCTAACCGTATTTTCAACCTTTTGAAGCTCCATTAATATAAGGACATACGAAACAATAAACCGAACTAATTAATTAATAATATTGAAAAGGAGCAACACAAAATGTTAGCACGTTACAATCCCTGGAACGAAATGAGCGCAATGACTCGCCAACTAGATTCATTATTTGAAGAACTTCAGGCGCCAACATTTAGATATCCTGCTGCTGAACTGTATGAAACTGATGAAGCAGTACATCTAAAACTAGAACTACCTGGTGTTGAAGCTAAAGATGTAGATATCGAAGTAACCGAAAATGCAGTCAAAGTGGTAGCTGAACGCAAAACAGAAACTCTTACTGATGAAAACGGTAAAGTTAGAAGCGAATTTTACTACGGTAAGTTCCAACGTGTAATCCCCTTACGCGCGCGCATCCAAAATACTGCCGTAACCGCTGAATACAAAGATGGTATTTTAAATTTGACACTACCTAAGTCTGAAGCTGAAAAGAACAAGGTTGTCAAAGTGAATCTTGGGGAAATTTCTGCATAATCCTTCCTGCAATTGTTTGAATAATATGTATGTGGCGCCCAGTCTCTACTAAAGAGGCTGGGTTTTTATTTATGTAGAGACGTTTGTGGGTTGGTTAGGGTTGTTCATTTTATGATTAGCAGTTTTTACCAAATTTAATTATTAATCTCTTGTGGAATGGGCATCCCTGCCCGTTTCAAACATAAGGCGGGCAAGGATGCCCACCCCACAAGAAATGAGTGCAAGTTAGTTGTATTATTTATGAAGTGCATATTAACGGGACTTTCCACATCCTTGCTCAAAATCATCTTCTTGTTTATCAGCAATAAGACAACAATTTAGTTCATATAGTTTTTTCACCGTATGGTGTGAGACACAGTTGTTCGATGCGTATTTTAAAACAAAAGTGATGCAAATAAATAACGAACTTAGCTTAATATTAATTTTATATCCATTACTCTCTCCCATAAAGAAGAGAGAGGTCGTATGAGTTTACTCAGCTACTGAACAATAGCGACCATTAATGTAATAATCTTCGTCTTCTTCCTTTTGTTCTTCTGAAAAAACTTCCACATCAAGCTTGAAAAACTTTTTGAGTGTTTCCGTAGACAAAAAATTATCATCTAAATTTAACATATCAAGATTATTTATTTTTGGACAATCAAGTAAAACTTGTGCTGCATCATTTCCTAACGTCCCCATTGACAAGTCAAGTACACTTATAGAGTCGAGTAAGGGAGAATATACAATAGCATGAGCTATTTCATCAGTAAATTCGCTGTTACATAACCCCAAATAATTCAAATTAGGAAAGATTAAATCTTCTAAAATGGGCTTGACATTTTCTATCCAAGTGTCTCCACCATAATTGGCACTACCAAACCATATTTCTAAATGTTCTAACGCTGGTAAATTCATCGTACATATTTCATCTACAGTAACTCGACTTAATCCACCTGTTTCTACAATTAGTGCTTTCAAGTTATCATGGCGTATAGGAGGGTTAAATGCTAAATGTGTTCCTCCTTTAACTTGCAATATTTCTAAATTAGGATACGCGCGCAGTATTGGACTAATATCGCTTTGTATTATCCAAGATATTTCACAGTCTTCACCAGTCATGTCACCAATAAAAAGTGCTTTAAGATTTGTAAAGCGATTTTTTGCTTCTACTAAAGCATCTATAATACTGCTGGAACTATTTTCATACGGTTCGTTCCACATACCAATGACCAATGCTTCTAATTTTCCTGCATTTGGGTCATTCGATAATTCGGTGACTTTTTCTGCCATATTCTTTTCATCATGAGATGAGTCATACTCGCAGCGAAGTGCATAAGCATTATTTATAGGGTCTGCTATACCTGTAGCTGGATCAAAGTCTACCATTTTGCGGTTTGCAAACATTTGCTGATTTTTGTTTCGTGGTAAGCGTTCTGCCAATACCCACGGTTTATATGCTTGTAACGCTTGTTGAATATTCGGCGCCGTGCTACGAGTTAGTATTTTATATGCAAGGCGCCGTACTAAACTAGATTCATCGCGTAGACTTTGAATTACTAAATCTAACCCTTCTTCTCCGTAGTTGAGCGCTTCTAGTAGTGCGACAACTCGCGTTTTTACTACTGGGTTCGATAAACGACGCTTTATACCCTCGACTCCACCTAGCACTACGCTATCTATTGGGGGTGGAAAGTTCCCACCTAGTACCGAGTCGAAGTCTCTGGGATGGTTGTGATTATTTGACATAATGCTTCACCTTTGCACTCGTGCTTATGTTTCTCTATATTGACGAGATTGTTTGGCGCCAAGATTTAACTTTATAATTTCTTCTTAAATCTAATAGTACTTGTGTTTTATGATATTGGCAATGATTGCTGATTAGGGTAATAAAATGTTAGAACCCTAGATATATAAAACACAGGGGGATTAAGTTTATGGCAGAGTATCAAAAGATAGAGTACAAAATTGGTAAAGACGGTAAAATTACGGAGACTGTGATTAACGGTTCGGGTACTGGTTGCACTGAAACCACTTCTGGTATTGAAAGTGCGCTGGGAGAGGTGGAAAACCAAGAACTTTTGCCTGAGTATTACGAAGGTGAAGAACACGAGACACAGGCAGAAAATCAGTCTCTTAAACAACAGTAAAAAATCCAATGATAGTAATTAGCTGGGATAATGTTGCTTTTTTGCTTACCGTCGGCGCCGTTATAATTAGCGGTGTTGGATTTTTGTCGTTGCTATTATCGGTATCTTACACGACTGGCAACCGGAATGATGAAAAATTGCTTGGTTGGATGAAACAAGCAGGTATATCAGATTGGAAAGCTTTACAACAAAAAACTGGTTTGAATGATATTGCAGTATGGGATCTACGCGATGGAGATGGGGAAAATATTAAGTTTGGTGAACTTGCCAAAGTTGCTAAGGTTTTTTCGATGCCTCTGGGAACGTTACTCGATAAACTTGGTTTACCCGTTGAAAACCCAGAGCTAGAAGCACATCGTATTCAATGCGAGCAGTTAAAGCATGAAGCGCAGCAGTTAGAAGAAAAAGTAGATAGTTTATATAAAGAAGGTTTGCGACTGCATGAAGAAATGCAGCAACAGAAACTTGAGATAACCGAAGCATTTCGCGAATCTACATTTACACAACTACAGTCACTGCTGACTAACTACCCTAGTATCCATCAAATGGTGGGCGCCAAACCTGAATTACCAGCGAAAAACCTACTTTCGATGTTCGCACCCCTAGATAATTTACTCAAGGAATGGGGTTATGAACAAATTGGTAAACCTTGGGAGCAAGTAGCGTATAACCCTCAAATACATCAACCTGATAGTTCAGATATTGCATCAGGGGAACAGGTTTATGTCAGGTTTGTCGGATATCAGCACCAAGGAAAAATTCTATGTCCAGCTAAGGTAAGTCGAACTTTACCTGGTGGTGCGGGGTAATTCTTCTTTGTGCCCTTTGTGTCTTTGTGGTTATATATTAAGAGGAATGAACCACGAAGGCACAAAGCACACAAAGGTAAGAAAGAAAGGTAAGATTTTATGTGGTTTATTTAAGATGACTACGGTAGTTATTGATTTTGGTACTAGTAATACGGTAGTTTGCACTCGTGACCTGATTACGCAAACTCCCAGAACTCTTAAATTTGGCGATATATCAAGACGCTTTGAAATTGGGGGAGAAGCGGTAACTGTAGTTCCTTCATTAGTATTTGTCGAAGGTCAAAATCGCTTCATCTTTGGTGAGACTGTACGGGCAAAGCGTTTAGGATTTTCTCAACCCGAACGAGCGTTTCGCACTTTCAAACGCGACTTAGCAGCAGATTTTGTGCCACCTCCCCGTTTGTTAGATGGTAATAGTTATTCAGCAGAAGCTATTTCTGAAACTTTTCTTAAAGAAGTTTGGCACCAAGTCTCTGAACAACTCCAACCTACCCAAGCTATATTTACAGTACCAGTCGGCGCCTTTGAACGATACCTCGATTGGTTTCGCAGTGTTGCCGATAAATTAAATATTCCAAATTTACAAATTGTCGATGAGTCTACTGCTGCTGCACTTGGTTACGCTGTTAGGCGCCCAGGAACGCTTGTATTAGTAATTGACTTTGGTGGTGGTACTCTCGATTTAAGTTTAGTGCGTACCGTCAAACCAGCATCTGAACAGCAAGCAGTCAAAGCAGAAGTTATCGCAAAGTCCGATGCATTCGTTGGTGGTGTAGATGTAGATAACTGGATTGTTGAACATTATCTCCAAAAAACAGGCGCCTCGCGCTCTGCAGTAGGAGAAATTGGCTATATGAACCTACTGGAACTTGCCGAAAGTTTGAAAATTCGACTTTCCACAACCCTTGAAGCGAAAGAATCTTGGTTTGACGATGAGAACTTTATGTCCCACGAATTACAGTTAAACCGGGACGAATTAGCAGATATATTAGAAAATCAACAATTATTAGAGCAATTACGGCAAGCAATAGATGAAGTATTATCCATAGCTTTAACCAAAGGAATTAGTAAAACCAACATCGAACAAATTTTACTCGTTGGAGGTACTTGTCAAATACCCGCCGTACAGCAACTAGTGGTATCCTACTTTGGTAAGCAAAAAGTTAAGTTAGACAAACCCTTTGAAGCAGTAGCACATGGTGCCCTAGCATTAAGCGAAATGGCAGAAGTTGATGACTACTTACGTCACAGCTACGCTATCCGACTCTGGGAACCACACAGCAAAAGCTACTCATATTATACGCTCATAGAAAAAGGCGCCAAATATCCAGGCGCCAAATCAGAGCCATTAACTCTACAAGTAGCAAGTGACGGACAGCGAGAAATTCGTTTAGATATAGGAGAAGTAGCAGAAGTCTCCTCTTCAGAAGTCACATACGACGCATCCGGTAGAATGACCAGTAGTAACTTAGTAAAACAAGACACCTACCGTTCCCTAGAAACCCACCATCAGCAAGTATGTGTAGCACACCTCCAACCACCCGGAGAAACAGGAATAGACAGAATACAAGCCCAATTTGAAGTCAACAAACAACGAGTATTAGTTGTAACAGTAAAAGACCTACTCACAGGCAAAATGCTTGTTGAAAAAGGCGCCATCGCCAAACTAAAATAAACTTGTGGAATGAGCCTTATGGAACAAGTCTTGTGGAACGGGCATCCCTGCCCGTCCCTAACATACAAGAGTAATTTAATAGTTGAAATTATTTGAAATAACAAAATTTTTAAACAGGGAAATTATGTATAACTATGGGATATACAGTTTTATATCAAGCAATTCCGGAACAAGCACAACTACTTGAACACCTACGTTCAGATAAAAAAATATATTGCATTTTTGAAGCAGTGGCGCCATTTAGCTTCAAAATATTTAATGCATCAGAAATAGACGAAAACTACTTAAATGATATTTTAGACAGCGAAGTTGACGCAGAAAACTTTAGCTCTCGTCTTGAAGCAGAAAATACTTGGAAAGAATTTATTGCGGAGTTAGAATTAGCCAAATATCTATATCCAAATATTGCTAACAGAGCAACTACTTTAAAGAATTGCTGTAATGTAATTGAAACAGCGCTTATCTCAGAATTAGAGGATATAGAATTTAATACTGATATTCGTGTACATAAGTACATACATCAGTTCACGCGCGGTAGCGAACCAGTAGCAGCACATCTTTCTCACTACCCTTGGCACAATCTTTACTTTATACCATCTTTATTTGTAAAAGAGTTTGCGGAGATTCTACGGAAAATAGAAGGTAAATATTTGTTGGAAAAATATAATTTGTCATACCAAGAGGAATTTGACAGATGGAAAAATTTATATTTAGAAGCTTCTCTTTATAACGAAGCGCTACTAATTAATGTAATTTAGATAATTGACATGAGAATTCTGGGTTTATTGTTAGACAAAATAACTTAAAATTACGTCAAATTTTTGTAAAACTCCCCACAAATTGTTAATTGTGGGGAATTTATTTAGGGTAAGCAGCTACTATTACCTAATTGCAAGCCATACCATTAGATTCAAGGCGCCGAATTCCTTTGTTGATGTCAATAATTTGGTTTTATCGGCCAAATACACCAACACCGTAGTAACAAGGATTATTACTGCAACTAGCCATATCAACCCGAATTCGATAAGTCCCACTACGGTTCGGATTTATCCTGATAAAAGGAGTATCATCATCTTGCAAATCAGAAGCAATTCGATTTCCAGCGCTATCATAAAGTGCAATATCTAAATCTCGACAATCTCTGTCGCAGACTCCAATTATGCCGTATGATGTACCTGCACGGAGATTAAGTGTAATATTATCGTAATCATCGTGGGTGAGTTTATCTATAAAAGGTTTGTGAGTTCTCGTATAACCACCTAAACCAACAGCACCAGCAGCTCGTACTAGTTGACGAGCAATATCATTAACATATCGGCTATTATCAGCACGAACTGCGGTAGGTGCTAGGAAAAATGTAGCAGAAATAGCAGCTAGTGTTGCAAGTACTTTGGTCTTGAGTGTTTGATTTAACATTGGTGTTTGTTGAACTCTACACTTTCATCAAACACTGCGGCGACTTGAGTACAAGCTGGAGATATTATTGAGTTAATTTAGTTTATTTATACTGCAAACGGCTTAAATATAAACTTTGTCATGCTGAACGAAACGCAGTGCAGTGAAGCATCTTAGAGATTCTAGCCTGCGGCAAATGCTCCGCATTACGCTACGCTCAGAATGACATTTCTAAACCGTTCTTAGTATAGTTACATTATTTTCTGATTGTCTCTC
>ERZ1066124.809-NODE-809-length-13627-cov-27.709770_pt1 | contig 13627 bp, 9 predicted proteins | sample MGYA00382771_ERZ1066124 | MGnify/ENA primary metagenome ERZ1066124 (study PRJEB33369, sample SAMEA5778354) | biofilm metagenome | biome: Industrial cooling water; feature: Water cooling tower basin; material: Biofilm | place: United Arab Emirates | collected... | reverse complement strand
GGTCTAAGTGCTGCCAAGTAGTACTTTCTAGCCCAGATATATATACTTCGTTATATTCAGATTCAAATCCAGAATCATTTTTAATTAGCAGATTTGACAAATAGCCTGCTGACATTGAAATACCAATATCTTCTAAAAATTCTAATAATTTACCTTGAGTCATATTGCCTCCATAGTACAGGCTTATGACTAAAGCTTTAATTCCTGGACCAAACTCTCCGTCGTAACCTGTTGGTAATGGCGCCAAGTATGTTTTACCTTCAGAAGCTGAGTAGAATTTTGGTTTCAGGAATAGTACATTATCGGTTTCAAGTGAGATATCTTGTATAATTACTTTTTCGTAACCCTTAAACTCCGCATCCGCTGGTAGCTCAGATTCTGGATACTCCAAAATCCATTCTCGATCTATCTTAATACTGGCGTTTTTACTGCTCTTAGTATGCCCTTTATGAGTTTTACGTTCTTTCTCTGACGAATGGTCTTTCTTAAATCCGCTCGTTTTATTGGCTTTGATGTCTGGCTTACCCTTCTCTCCTTTAAGACGATTGTTTTCATCCCGAAGTTTTTGAATTTCTTCTTCTAAACTTTTTATCTTTAAATTTTGTTCCTCTATTAAGTTCAGAAGTACTTCTATACTTTGCCGCAATGAAGGGTCTGCAATTCCGCTTGGGTCAATGCTTTGCAGCAAGTCAGGTACTATTTTTTTGCTAAGAGGATTTTGCGTCATGCCTTATATTCTACGGCGCCATGTTACCGAATAAATCTTTTTATTTTTTTGCTAAATACTACATATCCGCTTTGTTCGAGCCACCTCAAATTTTGACTAACATCCAAATTGCTTGAAACCCCAACCACAGCCTTGAGAGTAAAATGCCTATGTGTACATGCACTCAAGCCCAATAAAGTTTGTATGGTTTTAAATTTATAGTTTGCATAGTGTGCGAGTTTTGCGCTTGTCTATGTGGCGCTTTTTAATCCTCTCGTTCGTTTGATGACGCAATTCCCGTCATCAAAGGCTGTCGGCGCCTTCCTTGAATGCCCTGGACAATAGGGCAATATCACTGCCTTTAATAATGATAAGTTTACTTTATATTTTTTTGGCACCGCGCGCTTGTGTATTGCCGCTACCCCTATTTATTGAGCCGATACCGATTCACTTTGAATTGTATTATAAACTGCGAAAAGCATCCAAATTCAGTACATTGTGCTTTTTGTCTCAATGAAATTGGGGCTACTGGTAGAATATGATATAAGGTAAGCTTGACGATGTTGGACATATATTTTTTGAAATTGAGTTGATTGCTTCAGATGGTTCAATATTCTCTGTGGATGCTATGTTAGACACTGGCTTTTCAGGTTTATTAGCTATTAATAAACAAGATTTAGTTACTTTAAATTGGGAGCTTAATAAAAATATTATTACTAAATAGTAATATTAAAATAATTACAATATATAATACATATAGCCCACAAACTGAGATTATTATGACTGAATCCGTACAAAAACCGCACGCACGTAGAGGAAGAATTTTTCCTGAACGCATTTTATCACCAGAAGAATTAGCACGGCGAAAAGCTGAAGATGAAATCTATAACCAGCGCTGCCGAGCCATTTTTGACCGTGTACGTCCTGAGTTGATAGATAAATACTACGGTTGGTATATAGCTGTAGAGCCAGATAGCGGAGAATATTTAATTGACCAGAATCTTGAATCTGCTCATAGTAGAGCCATTAAAAAGTATCCAAATCCTAACCACTGTGTTTTTTGCCTGAATGAAACAGGGGCAGTTGGCAGAATATGATACAGGGTAAGTTTGACGAGGTTGGGCACATATTGTTTGAAATTGAATTAGTTGCTTCAAACGCTTCAAATTTGCCTATGAAAGCTATGCTAGATACTGGTTTCACTGGCTTTTTAGCTATAAATAAACAAGATATAGATGGTTTCGGCTGGGTTTTCAATGGTAATGAATTGATGGTGACCCCACAAGGGCAAGTGCATCTTGAAAAATATCTGGGAAAAATAGTATTAGATGAGCAAGAGTATGAACTGCCTGTTTATGCAGGAGATGATATCACAGAAGTTTTGTTAGGTTCATTGTGGTTAAAAATTTTGCCTTTAACTGTAAATTATCAAGCAGGCATATTGACACTAGGAGATTAGTAAATCGCGAAGAAAGTAAAACCTGTCACGGCGCCAGTCTTCACCTTTAATTCGTCCCAAATAACCAGCAAGTGGTGATGATAGTTCAACTAAGATGTAATGTAGTTCTTGTGGCTGAATTTTTATTGATACTCCAGTAACAAAACCATGTAGTCCATCAACACTTGCACGTTCGTAGCCTGTATTTTCCAGATATTTTTTGACAAGCTGGACTAGCTGCGCTCTCAGTTTAATATCTTGATTGATTTTATCTATATATTTATTAACTTTCTCATCAACAACACCAAATGGCGCCTGCTGCAAACACTCTTTAAGTTCTAATAAATTAATTGAGTTTTTATAATTAGCTTGTAACTCAACTAATTTTTGTAATGTTTCTGGTGTAATTACGTTCATACCATTTTCAGTTGCTGTTCTTTTTGCAAAGGAATTTAGCTCACCTGCTGCCACAATCAATTTAACCGCGCTTTCATACTGCGTTTTACCCAAATGATTCATACCTATTTTCAGAAGTTGTGCAGGAGTACTATCAGGTACTTTTTCTGATTTAGTTGCTTTACACTCACCGACTACTGGGTATGGATATTCGCAATAAAAGTCCATTCCTCCGGCGCCACCCGCTCCTTCAGGGTTAAGTCCAGAACCAGTGAAGCCCAGTTTTAATAAGCTTTTACGAACGAGTTTTTCAAAGCTGTGTCCATCGCTTGAGTTTCCAACGGAAGCAATTTTATGTATCCAGCTTAAATCCATATCATTGGATGCTGCTAGTAATGGGCGCCTCCAACCTAGAAATGTTTGAATATCTTGTTCTAACTCAAGAGCAGCAGGGTTTGTAATTGGTGTTAAGGCGCAAAGTAATTCCTCTAATTCTTCGTGTAATGGAGGTTGACGCTTTTCGAGTTGCTGCTTGCGGATAGTAAAAGTATTATCACTCAATACTGGGTTTGCTTCTGGAAGTGTGAGTGAGCTTGGTAAACCAATAAATTTTCCTAACTTTTCTTTTTGACTGAGATTAACAGGTACATCTAGAGGTTGCGGCAACTGATAAACGCGCAGGTAAGCTAAAAAAATGTTTTGACGCTGTTGGAGTATCTCTTGCAATGCTTCAGGTGCCCAGATAGTTAACTTTGATAGAACATCCAAAGATGCTGTGTTATCAAGGATTTCACAACACTCGCAGCGTGCTATTGCTTTGACTTGCACTGTTTCATCTACCAACAGAGGAAGTTGTAACTGTTCGGTTTGCGTAAGCAAGCTGAGTTGACGAGGTTGAAGTAAAGTTCCTTGGTGAGTTGCAGCATTGTTTGCCACAGGTAAAAAACTCGTGCGGTAGTACTTTTCATAAGGTAGTTGACTTGCTGTATCTACTGGGTAAAGAGCAAACACCTGTCCAGGACGAAGAAACATTCGAGGTAAAGCAACAATTAGGCGCCCTTGAATTAATGCTTCAATATCAGGGGTGGGTAGACACAAAGCCGTTTGAATAGAAAGTATCTTACCCATATTTATTTCGCTACTAATTCAGGTTCAAGGCTTTCAGATAAATTGAAACTTGCTTGAGGAATTCGCATTGGTAATTCATCGTCAGTCAGATTATCAGGCTCTTGTCCCGATGGGTCACTTAAAATTTCACGAATCAGAGCGTTATCAATAGCTAGTTTTTTCTTGTTGACAAAATTACAAATTTGTTCTTTAGTCAATTCGTAATTTTCACACTTGGAAACAAAAAAGATGGCAATAAGTGGTTTAATATCTTCACTTCGTAGTTTAACCCACTCACCGCCTTGATGTTTCAAAAGCACTTCTAAACGCTGTCTTGCTACGGCTGCTCCCAAACTAATTTGCTTTGAACGCACTAAACAACCACGGGTCAAGTCAAATTTTTTGTAATCTATCAGTCGCTTTAACGCTGCTCCAATATATGCTCCACCTGCTTGCTGAACAACATCTACTCCAATTTTGACAGTTTTATTATTACCAATTATTTTAAAATCTATAAAACCTTTATCTGCTGAACTAGCTTCCACGTTCTCAACGGCTTCAATTTTAACTCCCTCTAATGTTTCTCCAATCAAACTATCGAAGGCAAGACGTAGTGCATTAGCAATAGTCGCTTCTTCTTCGATTAAAGAGTTAATATCAACTTCAACATTTTTTAACTCCTGAAGGAAAGGCGCCTCGACAGGATGAGGTGGGGGTATTTCTCCAACTCCTGAAGGAATAGAAAAATTCTCAGCACACCATTTTAAAATCGACCTAACAGTAGGTTTATTTTTCCTTCCCAGTTCTCTTAGTTTATCTTCTTTAAAAGGATATAGTGGATGAGTTGGAACTACTTTGTTTTCTTCATAAAAATCTTTTAACCATTGCTGCACAATTAAAACTACATCGTCAGGATTAAGATGATTAAGTTTAACAGGTCGCCTATCTGACTGTTCGCTAACTATTCTATCAATGACTGCGGTAGCCTGGGGTAAAGTATTAATTTGCGCTTCCCAAGTATCAGGGTACATAGTAAGTAAAAAAACTCCCTTTTTGAGAGAGTTATATAAGTCTTTAACTAAGTTAGCAACTAGTTGCGCTGTTAAAAAGCCATTATCATCAACATCTATAGCATCTAATTCATCAAAGCAAATTACTGGTATTTTATAATCACTAACGATATCTAGAATCTGACGTGCCATACTTAATGCGTCAGCTTCTCTATTAGTTGGTTTAGAATTAGGAAGCCCCAATATGTCTGCCTGCTGTTGTGTTATTTCTAATCCAGATAACCAGTAAACCGCATAAGTAGCGTGGACTGAGGATAATGTCCACAAGATTGCTCTGATTATATAAGGATTAATAACATGTGGTTTAATTTTGAGAACAGCTTCGGTTATGTTATTAATTACCGAAGTCGAATATTTATTTAACCAAGCTGGATAAATTTGCTTAATGTACTGCCCTGGTGTATAGTTCCAACCTCTTGCTTCATTCAATAAAGCAACTGCAACTTCCTGCCACTGCATTACATTATTTTTACCATAAGCTCTAAGGCTAGAAGCTATTGTTTGACAAAATTCATATTTAATATGATTCAAGTTGTCATACTTGCTCATGTATATAAATAATGCTGCACCATCACTTTGCACACCATGACGGATTCTACTAATAATGTGGCTTTTACCTAACCCTCTTTCAGCTTCAATAGTAATACCAACAGTTTCACGCTGCCCTTGTTTAACTTTTTCAACTGCATCAAACACTGCATTTGAAGCGTGAGCATGTATTGAAGGAACATCTGGAAAGCTTTTACCCCATATTTGTTGAGGTCTAACAACGATATGCCCAGCAAATGGGTTTTTACTTTTAATTAGCTCATCAATGGTAAATGTATTCATAGCTATAACGTATATGGAGTAAATAAGTCAAACATCAAATAACTTTTAAGGTTATAGCTTTCTGGCGTAGCAGCGTAAGCCATCTAGTTCTGTTGTAACAGAATCCTCAATTTTGTCTGGAGCGCTATCCTCAACACTTCCGCCCTGTAGTTGCCAAATATCATCAGCTTGCATTTCTATTAACCACTCATTAAAATCAGAACGGTTAACTCTTTCGCCTATTGTTCTACGAATTCGATAAATTGGCACTAAATGATTGAGGTTGTAATCGCGGTTGAGTTGTTCGTAGACATTTAGAGCTACTTGTTTAAACTCGTCATAAGATTTAATATCGCTGTTCTTGCCATTCCCATTTACGGATATAGATGTTACAACTGGCGCCCTGCCGCTTTCGCTTATCCACTTTAGCAATGCATTCGCAGCCCAAGTTCCTACAATATTGCCTTCAAACTTGAGAGCAGCACTTTTCAATCCTTCGCTTAACGCTTCCAAACCCTTTGGCGCCACTAATGAGTAACCATTTTTAGAACTTACTAGCACACCTTCCTTCTCTAACTGGGTAATTACTTCTTGATAATCTGCAACTTTTTTACCCTTAGAAACTATCCGTTTGGTCAATTCGCCACGCTTCACTTCCCGCGTAGCGCCTCCTAAATCCCATAAACTGAGTAAAAGGCGAGTCTTGACTTGGTTTTCTGTTGTTTTTAAAGCGATTTTAGCTGGCACCATAACTATATATATATCTACTATCAGCACCAGTATAGTTTTTAATACTTTTTTCAACGGTTGGGAAAGTACTGAAAAATTCTCTTTTCAATACACTTTAAGTTTAAGTAAATTTACTGCATCAACTAAAGCTCTTGTGGGATGGCTCTTGTGGCATTCGCATCCTTGCCCGTCCCTGAACCCTGAAAACTAACGTGTATATTTCAGACTCTCCATCTTCCCTAAAAACTTCTCTGTGAAAATGCTCATAACAGTTTTCTTACGAACGTTAATATTAGCACTCAAAGACATTCCCGATTGTAAAGGTACTTCTGTGCCATTCACTTGAATCGATTGTTTTTCTAAGCGAATTTCTGCTGGGAAACGATAATTCGGATGGATTTGATCTGGAGGTAAGGCATCAGAACCAATCCGAATCAATTTACCTTTGATATCACTAAATTCTGTATAGGGAAAAGAATCAAGACGCACATCGACAGGCATTCCCGCTTTTACAAAACCAATATCGTTGTTAGTAATGTAAACTTGGGCTACTAAATTTTCTGGTGGCACTATTTTGAGAATAGATTCACTGGTGTTGTAGACGTAACCCTGACCGCGCGGCTTCAAGTCAAAAACAATACCATCATGCGGCGCCCTCAGTTCTTGGTATTTCAAATTTAAGGTGAGTTCGCTGATTTGACTGTTAATTTCCTGGATATTTTTATTGTTTTCAATAATGACTTTAGTAAGTTGACTATCAATATCCGCAATCTGCTTTTCGTTTTCGGCGATTTTGCTAAGTAATTCTTCTTTATTTTGAGCGCGCGCGTTTTGTAATTTCTTTTGTGCTTGGACAATTGCTAGTCGTATGCGTTCTGCTTCTTGTTCCAGACGGTTAACTTCAGCTTGACTAGTATTTGCTGCTTGTCGTCGCTCTAGATAAGGTAAGCGGGCAAACGCACCTTCTTTAACCAAAGTTTCTATGTTATTCGCAATCTCCAAATTTGTTGCAAGACTACCCCGAACATTAGTTAGTTGAACTTGAACTTGATTTAACTGTCGAGTTAATTGTTCAACATCTAGACGCACAGCATCAATGCGCGAGTCTGTCTCTAATTGTCTATTAAGTAAGCGTTGTCGTAACTGGGCATTAAGTTCGTCGATAGCTTTACCACCATTTAATTGTGTACGGTAAAGTTGAATTTCCTGCACCAAAACGGCACGATTTTTTGTTAGCGATGCTATCTCTGACGAACTTTGGAATTGCTGCGATGTGGAATTAGCTGTTGGAGATTGCAACTCTTGACGGTAAAATTGATTTTCACGCATCAAGCTCGCGCGCACCTGTTGTAAAGACCTTAATTTCGCAAGTCCAACTGTACGGTCAAAACTGACTAAAACATCGCCTTTTTTAACCCTTTGTCCTTCCTGCACATGAATATTAGCAACGACTCCTCCCACTGGAGCTTGTATTTCTTTCACAGAACCTTTGGGTTCAAGTTTACCTTGCACTGGAACAGACTCATCGATAGTAGCAGTACAAGCCCAAATCACCGCAAAACTTGTAACACCAACGATACTCCAAATAATCGCATGTGACCAAGCGCGCGGTTGTTTTAAAATAACAGGTCTGTCGAACTCCTCTGTATCCTGATATAAGCCAATACCGGAGTTACCTTGTAAAAGCAGTTGCCATTGACGTTTTGAGTTTGGCAGACGCTTCCAAATATATAAAATTCCCCCAACAGCAAACAAGAACAAAAAACCACCCATCGGCAACAGCATTTGCACTTTTATTGGAAAGTTAGGTACAGAATTAAACGGCGCCGTGAAGTGGGTGTCAATCCTTTCTGGTTCGCTAACCCCAGTATTAAAATCAGACTTTGCTTGAGTTGTAATCTCCTGATGACGAATTTGTTGGCAACGATGAGCGTCTGTAAGAGAAACATTAGCTGATGCTTTATAATTTTGTGTACAAGCAAGCACTAACAAAGATAAATCAGGCATAATTCCATTTCTCGTATAATCGTAAAAACAAACACAACACTACTGCTTGATGTCATTAATATTAATAGTATATTTTTACCATAGAGACGCAGAGTCCACAGAGTACTTGAGCTAAGTGAGTTATATGTTGGCGCCTACTCTCCAAATTTAATGACATGGAATACTATTGGTCTGTGTCATTAATTCTGGGTGGTAGAAATATTGGCAACGGATGATGAACGGATGTAACGGATGGGTAATTTTAAATAACCAAGCCTTGTTTATCACAAATAACTTATCCGTTACATCCGTTGTATCCGTTGCTAACCAACTCCCTAAATTTAATGACATGGAATACTACTTAAAACTGTGACTCCTGCTGTTGATAAAGACAGTAATAACGTCCTCTCATTGCCATAAGTTCTTTGTGAGTTCCCATTTCAGCTATCGCACCCCGATCCATAATAATGATGACATCAGCATTTTTAACAGTATTAAGGCGATGCGTGATAAAAAAGACAGTTTTTTTGTGGAAAACTTCCATGAGATTACGGCATACTTCTTGTTCATACTGGTAATCTAAAGCACTTGTAGCTTCATCGAGAATTAATAATTGAGGATTTTGTAACACTGTACGCGCGATTGCGATGCGTTGTCGTTGTCCACCGGAAAGTGCAGAACCGCGTTCGCCGACAACAGTGTTGTAACCGTTAGGTAGTGCCATAATAAAATCATGAGCAGCAGCAGCTTTGGCAGCAGCAATAATTTCTTCGGTAGAAGCTTCTGGGCAAATTAGGGCAATATTATCTTGAATTGTTCCCTCAAAGAGGAGGGTATCTTGTAGCACTACCCCAATTTGGCGCCGTAGAGAATTTAACTCTACTTTCCTGATGTCATAGCCATCTATTTGGATTTGCCCTGATAAAGGTTCGTAGAGCCTAGGTAATAATTTTGTCAACGTACTTTTACCAGAACCACTTTGTCCCACGATACCCACTTTGGCGCCAGCAGGAATATCTAGATTGATATTAAGCAGTTGTAAGGTATCGTCGGGGTTAAAACCAAAGGAAACATTGGTGTATTTAACTGCTCCTTGAATTTGCGGTAGTGGAATATTGTTTTTATCGCTTGGTTGGACTTCCGGCGCCGAATTTAAGATATCACTCAAACGTTCGATAGACAATGCCACTTCTTGGAAGTTTTGTGACAATTGCATTAGACGCAGTAAGGGACTGGTAACGTAACCAGCAATGATACGAAAGGCAATCAGTTGTCCAATACTAAGTTGATTAGAGATGACTAAATGCGCTCCTACCCAAAGCAATACAAAGCTAGAGAATTGATTTAAAAAGCTGCTGATAGAGTTGGCAGTGCTGGCAGTCAGTACATTTTTAAAGCCTGCGCTGATATAACGGGTATAGCGGTCGCGCCATTGCCAGCGAGATTTTAACTCGATATTTTGTGCCTTAACGGTTTGAATGCCAGTAAGTATTTCTACAAGATAGGATTGGGTGTCGGCATAGCGTTCGGCTTTTTTGCGTAATTGTCGTTGGACAAGGGGTACAACAAAACTTGTTAGAACTGCAAATAAGGGTACAGTAGCAAGAGCAACCAATGTCAGCACCCAGCTATAAAACAGCATAACGCCAATATAAATTACCGAAAATACGGCATCTAGCACTACTGTTAGAGCAGTACCTGTCAGAAATTGTCGAATATTTTCTAGTTCATTAATTCGTCCTGCTAATTCTCCGACACGACGACGCTCAAAATAATTTAAGGGCAGTCGCAAAAGATGCTCAATTACTTCTGTTCCTAAACGAATATCAATTCTGTTAGTAGTGTCAGCAAACAAATAAGTACGTAAACTCGTCAAAATGGCTTCAAATACACCAATTACCAGTAAGAAAATCCCTAGGATATCTAGAGTATCCAAGCTTTTTTGGATTAAAACGGTATCGATGATGATTTGAGTAATAATCGGATTGGCTAGCCCAAATATTTGCACAAAAAAGGAAGCCACGAAAACTTCTACCAATGCCAAACGGTATTTAGAGATAGCAGGTAGGAACCAGCTCAAACTAAATTTTTCTGGACGCTCTTGTGTTTGTTCCACCATCAATACCTGTCCTACCTGTCCCCAAATTTGGGCAAACTGGCGAACTGAATATTCAGAGATTCCTGTTTCTGGAACTACAACTACAATCGAGCTATCTGTTATTTTATACAGCAACGCTAAACTATCTTGCCAATAAATTAGCGCTGGTGTATTTAGACGGTTGATAACATGGGCAGGGACTTTAACTAATTGAGCCTGCAAACCCATCATTTCCACCACTGCTCCCGCTACTTGTAAGGAAATCTGTGGGTTAGATTTCAATTGGTTTGTCAACACTTTGCGGATTAACTCGCGGCGAAAATCACCCCCCTTTAGGCGATGCAACATTTGGAAACAAGCTAAGGTCGCTTCTATTGTGCCCTTTCCCGATATAAATATAGTTTGCGCTGGTTTTTGGCTGTCAACTTTTGGGAGGAGTGGATATTCTGGCGCCGGAATAATTTCTACTATAGGCGCCGACAAGTGATTTTCATCTTTTAAATTCTTGGCAATATCCCAAGGAATACCCAGCAAACGAACGGAAGTTTCAATATTATGAACAGAATCTAGCGATAAGCGACTGCCAACAGCAAGTTTATCGACACTGCCAGCACTAATTAACCACAAACGGCGTGCGTCCAACTGCTGAGAATTTATTTTTCCGGTTACTTTTCCGGGAGGTAAATTCATTACAATAGTCTGCTGCCAAACTTGACGTGTTAATTCTTTTAAATTCGTGGCGCCATCAGCTTGACGTTGCAAATCCAAACCCAAAAGTTCAAACACTTCTGCAATATGGGGACGTGCTAGCACTTGAGCAAACTCAGGAAATTTACCCATCAACTGCCAAAATTCAGCAGCTTCTAGAGCAATTGCAATAACTTCACTCGAAGCAATAACAGTTTCACAATTAATACCACGAACTAAACTTAACCAACCGAGGAACTCGCCTTTTTCAACTACAGTCAGACTGACTTGTGACTCTAGTCGTTGGTCATAGCCTAGCACGCGCGCACTTCCTTGATAGATTACCATTACTTGTGCTGGCATTCTTTCCCTAACCAACATCCACTGCCCAGTGCGATATTGCAAAAGTTTACAGTTAAGAGCAACTTTTTCCAAACAAGCAGTTGGAAGTTTGTTAAACGGGAGAGTGTCAGCTAAGAAGTCAATAATTTCGTTTTGGGTGATAACTGGCTTCATGCCACGAGATAGTTTGATTTTGTATACTCTAAGCAACAGCTAGCAGATTTTAAGCGCGTTTGAATTTCTTGTTGTATCCAGGTGTCAAATAATTCGTTTAGTAAATACTGCTGCATAGCTTCATCTAATTGTGCGGGTAGTAATTTTTCTAAGCGAATAATCACATACCACTGGCTAATTACGCGCGGTTCCCAAATTTGATTCGGTTGACTGACAGAAAGAATTTTCCGAATTGCTGGATGAGGTTGAGATAAGGGAACTGGACCTAAAACTCCCCCAGTAGTCGCTTCTGCACCTTGGGAATACTGCTGTGCCAAAGTAGCAAAAGATTGTTCTCCTTCTACAATCCTAAAATATAGCTCCTGGGCTAAACCTTCGTCTGGAGTGCGAATTAAAGAATACACAATCTGGTCTAGGTCTGCTTTACGTTGCAGAAAATAAGCCTCTAGTTTGTTACCCCACATCGCGCGCTGAAATTTCTGAATCAGTACCGGACGTATTGCTAACTCCTGCATCATTGTCTCACTCAAGTGATGAGAAAGCAACCATGCCTGTTGTTCCTCAATCGATGTGAGTTGATAGTCTTGACAAAACTGAGCAATTGCTGCTTTCTTTTCTGCGGTGGTGCAAGAAAAACCTGCGAGCGCTTCGTCTATCACTTTGGCACGTAATACCTGGGGTAACAACTGGTAACGATGCAACAAAGACAGCAATTCTTCTGCCTGAAGCATTTCGTTACCCATTTGTAAGGTTGGCATCTTCATAAGTCCTGACTAGCACGTTCGTCATTTTAGGGTTCGGGCATTAAACGCCCATATTCTCTTAATAGTTCAAGTTTTTTTTACGGTATCCGGAATCTTTCTAATAAGTCTTTGTAAATTTTTTTGCTTAACGCTTTGTAGACGTAGCTAAAACTTTACATTATATACTGCAACAAAAGACATTTTGAAAAAAATTTTGCTTCCTTAAACCGTAGCAATTTAAAATTTTACCGCTATAAAATATACTAAATAATTAAAATTACTTACTTGTACTATACGGACATTATTTAGCAAAAATCTCTATCTAAGCTACAAAATTTGCGTTTTATAAATATTTTGCTTGCAATAAAATTTCAAAATTTATGTATAAATTGTATTTTGACTACCTTGTGACGCTTTATTAACCTACACAAGGTAGGTGTTACTAAAGCTACTGTATCTTTTATCGTAAGAATAAGCCGCTGGTTCAAGCACGTACCTCTTGTACCTTTTAAGCTACAAGTTATTGATTCAAATTCTTGCATATATAGGCTGATTATCAGGACATCCTCTCAATTATGTAGCGCAGAAGCGCCGATACCAGACTTTCCCATTCCAAGTACACGATTTAGAGTCAAGTTTCATTACCTTATTTAACCTTGTCCAGATTGGCTTCTTTGTACCAAAAGTTGCAGTGGAAGTGTGTTCCCTGCGCTCGTTCATCTGAGTAAATATTTTACGAGGACATATTTATGGCATCGGATAATGCAACCTTTGAACAACAAGTTCTGGAATTGACAAACCAAGAACGAGCTAAGTCTGGTTTACCACCACTAGCAGCGAATGCAGAACTGAACTATACTGCCGACAAATATGCAGAGTTGATGTCTCAAAACCGCTACTTTAGTCATACTGGGCCTGATGGCTCTCAACCGTGGGATAGAGCCAAGACCGCTGGTTTTGAAGCGCAAACGATGGGAGAGAACATCGCTGCTGGTCAAAAAACACCACAAGACGTGGTTCAAGCATGGATGAACAGTCCTGGGCACCGCGCGAATATTCTTCGTCCTTCCTTTACACAACTCGGTGTGGGATTTGAGAACAACTATTGGGTGCAGAACTTTGGCAGTGACGACCGCAACCCTGCAAGTAATATACCAGGCGCCACATCTAATTCGGAGCCTCAACAGTCGCCACAACAGACACCAAATCCTACACAATCTGCACCTACTGGTAACACCACTCCCACGAATTCAGGAGCTAATAATGGCGCCTTTGAACAACAAGTTCTAGAGCGCCAGTCCAGTAGAAGGTGTTGACAAATTAGACATACCATGAATCAAT
>ERZ1066124.806-NODE-806-length-13656-cov-22.750092_pt1 | contig 13656 bp, 7 predicted proteins | sample MGYA00382771_ERZ1066124 | MGnify/ENA primary metagenome ERZ1066124 (study PRJEB33369, sample SAMEA5778354) | biofilm metagenome | biome: Industrial cooling water; feature: Water cooling tower basin; material: Biofilm | place: United Arab Emirates | collected... | reverse complement strand
TCTCCTCAAATCCACTCCTTGCAGTTTAAACCGACTTGTGTGTACACGGTAGCTCCCTTGATGGGAGAGGGGCTGGGGGTGAGGGTGACTTCAGTGATCAAGCTAACAAGAGTCATTTCTCAAACTGGACTCCGAAGACTCCGGAGGCGATTTTGGCGCTGAAGATTTGTGATCCGGCGTGTGGATCGGCTTCGTTTTTGCTGGCGGCGGTGCGATTTTTGTTAGAAGCACTGTGGCAGAGTTTGTTTTATCACGGGTGGCTGAGCGAACAGGGTGACAAGATTGTGGCAACGATCGCACCAGAGGAGCAGCCTGTTTGGTTTACCGAATGCGTGAAGAATTTGCCGCTAACAACTGAGCAGGCAGAAGAACGATCGAAGCCCAGATTAAAGCGGGTGTTGGTTGAGCGCTGTTTGTATGGGGTGGATATTAACCCGTTGGCGGTGGAGTTGGCGCGGTTGGCGCTGTGGGTCGAGACGATGGATCAGTATCTGCCGTTTAGCTTTTTGGATCACAAGATTAAATGCGGCAATGCGCTGGTGGGGTGCTGGTTTGATCAGTTTCAGGATTATCCGCTGATGGCGTGGGAGCGGGAAGCGGGGGATAAGACGCATAAGGGCGTGCATTTTGCCAAAGAGGGCTGGACGAAAGAGATTAAACGGTTGCGAAATGCGATCGTGCGCGATGAAATGCGGGCAGTGTTGAGCGGAGAAGTGCAGTTGTCGTTGTTTGAAGATCGACTGCTGCAATCGCCGGACGAGACTCACGCGGAACTGCGATCGACGATCGAAACCATTCACAGTTTGGCGCTTGATCCGGAGCGGCAGGCGGAAGCGTACACGGAGATCGAGCAAAATCAGGCGCTAGAGGTGCTGAAGTGGGCGTTTAACTGCTGGTGTGCGGTGTGGTTTTGGTCGGGTGAGGCGATTGAGACGGCTCCGACTCCGATGCGGTTTGTTGATCCGCCGGATGAAACGGTGATAGCGGTGGAACAGTTGGCGCAGGAGTATCAGTTTTTTCATTGGGAGCTTGAGTTTCCGGATGTGTTTACGGGAAATGGGGCAGGGTTTGGGGCGATCGTGGGAAATCCGCCGTGGGAGATTCAGAAGCCGAATTCTAAGGAGTTTTTCTCGAATATTGATCCGCTCTATCGCACCTATGGCAAGCAGGAGGCGTTGGACTATCAACAGCACTATTTTGAGGATGCAACGATCGAATCAAGCTGGTTGCGCTACTGTGCCAAGTTAAAGGCGCTCTCGAACTGGTGTAAGTATGTGGCGCTGCCGTTTGGGGATAGAGAAGCCGGAAAGTTTTCGCTGTCTCGCAAGAAGGCAGAAAATGAAGTGCTGCACCGAGAATGGCGCACCAAACGCGAAGCTCGATCGAGCTATGCCGATCGCAATCATCCGTTTATTCATCAAGGATCGGCAGACATTAATACTTACAAGATGTTTCTGGAATTGGGTCATGCGTTGCTGAAAGCGGGCGGAAATCTGGGGCTGATTGTGCCGTCGGGATTGTATAGCGATAAAGGCGCAACAGCACTGAGAAAGCTATTTTTAGCACGGTGTCGGTGGCAATGGCTATTTGGGTTTGAGAATCGCGACAGAATTTTTACGGCGGTTGATAGTCGTTTCAAATTCTGTCCGGTGATTGTGCAAAAAGGCGGAGAAACAACATCGATTCAAACAACGTTTATGGAACGGGATGTCAAGGTTTGGCAAGAAATCGCGCCACTTACTTTGGCTTATCCACGATCGCAGGTGGAACAATTTAGCCCCTACTCGAAAGCGATTCTGGAAATTCGCACCGATCGAGATTTGATGATTCTCGAAAAGATGTACGCCAATGGGATTTTGCTCGGTGATAGCAGTCCGCAAGGTTGGGGCATTCGCTATGCAACAGAATTCCACATGACGAATGATTCAAGGCTGTTTCCGCCGCGTCCTCAGTGGGAAGCAAAGGGCTATCGGGCGGATGAGTATGGGCATTGGCTCAAGGGAAATTGGCGCGAAGTTGAAGCTTTGAGTGTGGAACTGGAATCATCGGGATTGGAACACGAGGCTTTGAACCTGGAAGCCGACACTTTGAGATTCGATGGTGAGAGTTTGAGACTCGATGATGAGAGTTCGAGACTCGACGGTGAGAGTTTGAACCTGGAAGGCGACACTTTGAGGTTCGACCGCGAGAGTTTGGACTTAGAAGACGACGCTTTGAGACTCGACAACGAGAGTTTGAACCTGGAAAACGAGCAATTTCGATCTGCTTTACTGGCTGAAGGAATGATTCGATCGATAGATGGTCGATCGATTATTTCGATCGATGAAGTCGAAGATGTTGCGCTGCCACTGTATCAAGGCGTGATGATGAATCAATTTGATGCTTGTGCAAAAGCTTGGAAAAATGGTGCAGGATTCCAAGCAGTATGGGAGCCTTTGGCAGCAGATCAGCGTACATTATCACCACAGTATCTAGTCTCCCGCTCAAACTACTTTGAATCTCCAAAAGTTTCTCGTCATTGGAAGCTTGGTTATCGACGCATTGCCAGAACTACTGATACAAGAACATGGATAGGAACACTAATTTCAGATTTACCTGCTGGCGATAGTATCTTCTATCTCATCTCAGATGAAAACAAGCCTGTTAACTCTCTAAATCTTGCAGCTATCTTGAATAGTTACGTTTATGATTGGCAACTAAGAAATAGATTGGTTGGGACTAATTTAAGTTGGTTCGTTCTTGAAGAGACAACAGGTATCAATAGAAGCACTTTTGAAAAAATAAGCTGCGATCAATTGGTTCTGAGATTGATTGGTACAACTCTAAAACACGCAGTAGAGTGGCAATTTTATCAAAATCAGGATAAATCACTCAGATCTCAACATTGGAAGTCACTTTGGGCAATCACCCCTCACGAACGCCTCCGCCTCCGCTGTATCCTCGATGCCGTCGTCGCCCACCTCTATGGATTAGACCCCGAAGACTTCGCCTGGATACTGCGCGACTGTGATCACCCGATCGAGCGCGTCAACGACAAAGCGATCGCCCGTACCTTCGATCCCAAAGGCTTCTGGCGCGTCGATAAAGACAAACCGCCCGAACTGCGCCACACCGTTTTATCCCAAGTCGCCTTTCAAGAACTCAATGCGATCGGTCTCGAAGCCTTCCTCACTCTCAACGATGGCGAAGGCTGGATGCTCCCCAAAACGATTCGCTTAGCAGACTACGGACTCGGAAACAGCGATCGTGCCCATGAATTTGTGCCCGTTGCCGAAAAAATGGGCGATCGCTTTCTCGCGTGGCAGTTAGAAGGCACACCCGAAGACTCTTGGAAAGAATGCGATCGACACGCCGAAAACTTGAGACTTCTGTTAGGCAATCAACCGACCGCGATCGATCCTCCGACTGCCGAACCTGAACGATTCAGCGATCGACAACTCACCTTACTCCCCGACGACACCGAACAATTGAATCTTTTCGACCGCTCATAATAGAAATAACTTTCGACTCGATCGGGGAACCCGCATGAGCCAGATCACCGCCGTCACCAAAGCCATTACCAATCTCAACGAGGCACATCGAAAGCTGAACCTTTCGCCCACCAGCGATCCAGGCTTTTTTCTCGAATGGCAAACCGATCTACCAACCCTCAGCGACCCCGAAAAGAATGCGCTCGATCGCTTAAAGAATCGCTACTTGTATTACACAGCAGACGGAGCAATTTCTGAGGGAACCATCCACTACAGGATGATTTCGCCCCTCTTAGAACTGTTAAATCTCTATGATCCGCCTTACAAAGTAAGAGCCGAAAAAACCGTTTATGTTGAAATACAAACGGACGATACACCACTAGAAGGGCGAATTGATGCCTTAGTCATTCAAGATCAGCTTTGGGTAGTCCTCATCGAAGCCAAGCAATATGGATTTAGTGTTCTGCAAGCGATTCCTCAAACCCTCGCTTACATGACCGCAAATCCCAACCCGAATCAACCGTTATTTGGAATGATTACCACAGGCGAAGACTATCTCTTCATCAAATTATGCGATCGACACTACGCCCAATCCTATAAATTCACATTGCTATCCGACGAACAAAACAATCTATTTCGAGTGCTGCAAATCCTAAAACGTATCATCACAAACATCGGAGGTTAAATTTCATGATTCCTTACACGATCGATCTCAGCCCAATTCTCACTGAAAAAGACGCTGCCCGTGTCGTTCTCAGCTACGAGCAATTTGAACGCCTTTGCGCCACCAATCCCGACATCAAATTTGAACTGACCCCCACCGGAGAACTCGTAATCATGTCCCCAACAGGCGGAGAAACTGGAAAAGACAACGTAGAACTTGCTGCTGATTTCGTCATTTGGAATCGAAAAAGCAAATTGGGGGTCGTATTCGATTCCTCCACCTGCTTCAAACTTCCCAGGGGTGGCGCTCGTTCTCCAGATGTCGCCTGGGTCGAACAATCCCGCTGGGATGCCCTCACTCCCGAAGAAAAGCGCAAATTTCCCCCACTCTGTCCAGATTTCGTCCTCGAACTGCTCTCCCCCAGCGACACGCTCAACGTCACCAGAGCCAAAATGCAAGAATACCTCAACAATGGCGCACGATTAGGCTGGTTGCTCAATCCTGAAGATCAGCAAGTCGAGATTTATCGATCGGGGCAACCTGTTGAAGTCTTACTAGCTCCTAGCACTTTATCTGGCGAAACTGTTCTTCCTGGCTTCACGCTCACGCTCGATTGGTTTTGGCGATAATCTCCCGACTCAAAACAAAACTACTGGTTACAATAAAGACCACCGATCGCCCCCTAGATTGATGCTTAACCCGATCGTCTACACCGAAAAAGTCGTTGACGACTTCCTCAAATACCAACTTACCGCCTATCCATTCGCGGACAGCCATCTCTACGAGCAGATGCGAACCCTCCTGAATTTGGAGAAAACTCGCGCCACTCCGCTGCTCAAAGGTCCCTACATCAGCCTCAGCCGCATCTTCCAACAGGGCGCGAAAGTAGACGATTTGATCGCAGCGGAAATCTTTCATCCGCACATGAAACAGTTGGTGCCTCACCCGGTCGTTTACGGACACCAGGAAGATGCCATTCGCTATATTCACTCAGGCAAAACAACTGTCGTTTCGACTGGAACGGGTTCGGGTAAGACCGAATGCTTTCTCTACCCGATCATCAGTCAGTGTTTGAGCTTACGGGATCAGAATGCTCCGGAAGGAATTGTTGCCGTCATTGTCTATCCGATGAATGCCTTAGCAGAAGACCAATTGGGGCGACTGCGAGAACTGTTAGCGGGGACAGGAATCTCGTTTGGGATGTATGTCGGGAAAACGCCCCGCAAAACTGCTCAAGTGGTCGGTAAACGGCTGAAATCTGGATCATCTAAAGCGGATTACCTTAAAGCGATCGAAAAGTTGCAGCAGGAAAAACGCCCGGAAGCCGTTCACCCCCCAGAAGAACGAGTGTCGCGTGAGGAGATGCAGAACCGTCCACCCCGGATTCTTCTCACCAATGTCAAGCAACTTGAACTCCTGCTGACTCGACAAGAAGATGTCGAAATGTTCAACGAGGCGCAGTTAAATTTCCTTGTGTTTGATGAGGCACATACGTTTACTGGAGCAACCGGAGCAGAAACCGCCTGCCTCATTCGTCGGTTGCGATCGTTCTGTGGCAAAAAGCCAAACGAAACGGTCTGTATTGCCACTTCTGCCACGATCGCTGATCCCGAAAAAGGAAGAGAAGCTGGGCGAGATTTTGCCGCTCGTTTCTTTGGAGTCGATAAAACCAGGGTTGAACTGGTCGCTGAGAAATACGAGCAGGAAATCTGGGCGGTCGATCGACAATTGCCATCAGTTAATCCTACAACCCACTTACAAGCAGTTCTGAACGCGGTTGAGGATGAAACTGGAGCAGCCGTTTGCACCTTATTTGAACAGTTCACAGGTCAACCCCTGGATCGCGATCGCTGGCAAGATAGTCTTTATGATGCCCTTGCTGCGAACGAACTGATTTTCCAGTTAGCGATCGCGCTTCATGCCCCCCGACATCTCAGCGATCTGATTCGTCAACTCAAACTCCAAACGGGTCGATCGATCTCCGAAGAAGAGTTGCTAATTTGGCTGGCTTTAGGGGCTGCTTCTCGAAAACAAGGAAGACCGCTTTTGCGTCCAGTGATTCATGCGTTTGTTCGAGGAGTCGGGGGAGCCGTTGTCACGTTTTCTGAAGGCAAATCCCGTCCACAACTCTGGCTCTCGGCAGAAGATGCCAGCAGTACAAACGAAGAGTTATTTCGACTTCCGGTGCTGACTTGTACGACGTGTGGACAGCACTACTTTGAACATTTCGTTGAAGACTTTACTTTTACAGGCAAAACGCCTGAAGGCGGACAAGCTCAAGGCAAGCAAACCATTTGGCGATCGCTCTCTGAAGAATTACAAGGTAAACGGCTTTTATTGTGCGATCGCCTAATCACCGATGATGACGACGAAGCCGATGACGATCCGACTCCTCGCACCTATCCCCGCTCCACAGTTCCGCTGTATTTCTGCCGCGCCTGTGGCACGCTCCACAAAACATCCGTCGATCGCTGTGTCCACTGTGGTCGGGACGGAGAAACCATTACCCTGTTAGCGATTCGGCAGAAAGCGGACAACCTCGGCGTTCTGAGTTCCTGTATTGCTTGCCAGTCTCTCGGACGTTATAGTTTTGGTCGCTTCCGTGAACCTGCTCGTCCAATTCGGGCAACAACAGTGTCAGATGTGCATGTGTTAGCTCAAAATATGCTGCATCATGCCGAACGCAAACGGCTGTTAGTGTTTGCAGACAATCGCCAAGATGCAGCCTTCCAAGCGGGATGGATGCAGGATCACGCCCGTCGTTACCGCTTAAGAGCTTTAATGGACGATCGCATCAAACAAGGAGCTATCTCGATCGGAGATCTCACCGCCCATCTCGATGATCTTCTTGATGCAGACGAAGATCTGAGTCGTGCCCTGATTCCTGAAGTCTGGCGAGCGTTTCCCAAAGAAGCAGAAGGCGTGAAGCATGGAGATGAACGCCGCTACTTTTTGCGAATTCAGCTTTTGCGCGAAATTACAACAGGCGTGAAACAGCGAATTGGTCTAGAACCTTGGGGACGCATTCAAATTCACTATGCGGGTCTGACTCCTGATCTCCCATTGATTCAACATTGGGCACCAATTCTTGGACTTTCGGCTGAAGAACTAATCAATGGCGTAGCATCACTCTTAGATACTGCACGTCGGAACAATATTGTGCTGGATTCTCAAGGTCGGATTTTCTCAAAGATTTGGCGAGAAGGCGATCGTGAAGTTCAACGCGGCTATTTACCGATTCTCAAAGGCGTGCCAAAGGGACTGAAGAAAACCAGAGAAGCAACAAACTCTGCTAGTTGGATACAGCAATGGTTAAGTGATAAGGGGGAGACCACAGCTCGACAAGCAGCACGTCGATGGGGCGTTCCGAAAGAGCAAATCGATCTGTTCTTTGAGCAACTCTGGCAGTCTCTGACTGAGGATCTGAAGATTCTCCTTCCTGTAACGTTGCGAAACAGTGCAAACAAGCCTCTGACCGGATGTGATGGAGCCTATCAAATCGATTCTGATAAGCTCAAGATTGCGCCGCATCAAGGTGTGTATCGCTGCAATACTTGTCGTCGTGCTCACCCCCGCCTTACGCCTCACGCAGCTTGTATGACTTGGCGATGTTCAGGCACGGTGCAATACGAGCCAGAAAGTGCAGATGACTATGACCTGAGAGTTCTCGATGAACAATTCGAGATGCTGCGTCCTAGAGAACATTCTGCCCAAGTCCCAACGAACGATCGCGAAGTGATCGAGCGACTATTCAAAGGCAATAGCGAGCTACTCAATACCCTTGTCTGTACTCCCACGCTAGAAATGGGAGTTGATATTGGTTCGCTCGATGCGGTGTTAATGAGAAACATTCCACCACTGCCTGCAAACTATTGGCAACGGGCAGGACGAGCAGGACGGCGACATCGAATGGCTGTCAATCTTGCCTATGCTCGACCCGCAAGCCACGATCGCGCCTACTTCAATGATCCGATGCGATTGTTGCAAGGGCAGATTACACCGCCTCGATTAAATTTGCGAAACACGCTCATGGTCGGCAAGCATGTTCATGCGGCTGTTTTGACGGTATTGTTTCAGCTTGCTCGATCGACGAGTTCTTTGAGCGATCGGCAAGAGATTACTCAGGTACTAGAAAGCTGCTTCCCGTCTCAGGTAAAACATTATCTATTCGATGACTCAGGCATTCTACGATCGACTCCTTTCGATGTAAGTCCCTTTTCCCGACTGATTCAAAAGCATGACGCTGCAATTTTTGCTCATATCCACACCGCGTTTGCAGAAAGTTGGACACCCGAAGATCGAATCGCTGTGAGCGAAAAAGCACTGCGTTCTCACATTGAACAAATGGGCGATCGATTAACGGGTGTGATTCAACGATTGTGGCGCAGATTGCAATGGGCACTCGAACAAATGCGTCGCCTGAATGAGTTGCGAGTTCAAAAAGGAACGCTTGATCCCGATGAAGATGCACTGTTTCAACGATGCGATCGCTTAATCAAACGTCTCAAAGGCACTCAAAAGAAGAAAAAACAAGACGCTGAAGGATTCGATGATACGAATACCTACAGTGTGTTAGCCGCAGAAGGATTCTTGCCAGGGTATGGATTAGAAACGGGTTCAATCAAGGGAACGGCTCAGACTCCTCGCAGTGCAGGTTGGCTGCCTGACTTCGATCTGCCTCGTCCCGCGAGTATGGCACTACGCGAATATGTTCCGGGCAACTTAATCTATGCGAATGGACATCGCTTTGTGCCTCGTTTCTTTCACCTAGAACCCGAAGAACCGCTGCGGTTTCAGATTACCAACGATGCGATTCGAGAACTGGGAACGGCAGGAACCAGGGCTGGATTGTTCGCTTCAACGTTGAAAGCGCTCCAAATCTGTGATGTGGATCTTCCTCACCAGTCGAATATTTCTGATGAGGAAGACAATCGATTTCAAATGCCCGTAACGCTGTTGGGCTATGAGCAAAATCGGCACGATGGTGGCATTGCTTATCATTGGGGAGATCATACAGTTCTCTTGCGTCAGAGTGTACATCTCCGAATGGTCAACATTGGTGCAACAAGCTTAGTTCCAGGGGGTGATTTTGGCTATACCGTTTGCTCGGTTTGTGGTCAAAGTCGATCGCCATTTACCTCACAGCTAGACCTCAAAAAGTTCAAAGATGATCACGAAGCTCGCTGTGGCAGATCGATCGAGCCTGTGGGCTTCTACGCCAATATCGTTGCGGATGCGATATCGATTCAAGATTGTGAGAATCGCTCGATCGCCTACAGCGTGATGGAAGCAATTCGACACGGTGCTGCCAATGTGCTGGACATGGAGCTAGAAGATCTGCAAATTCTGACGATCGCGGCTCCCGGCACTGAGCGGGTGGATGTCTTGCTCTATGATCCGATGCCTGGAGGTTCAGGTTTGCTGGAGCAGTTATTAGTCCGCTGGACTGGTGTAATTTCAGCCGCTCTAGATGTGGTTGGACATTGCCCCTCACAGTGCAGTGCAGGCTGCATTGATTGTTTGTTCACCTTTCGCAATGCCTACTATCATCGCTATCTCAATCGTCATACTGCGATCGCGGCATTGCAAAACTGGGGCGATATCTTAACTCAGAGTCATGTAATTCCTGCCAAACTTCCCGCCTCAGAATCCAAGTCAGAAGCGCAGCCCGTCAATCAAGCAGAATCTCGACTGTATGAAATGCTAAAACGTGCTGGATTTCCAGAACCCACGCCGCAGAAGTCGATTGATTTAGGCAAACCTCTCGGTACGACGAAACCTGACTTCTTCTTTGAAGATCCAAACGCAGATCTCGAAGGGATTTGCATCTATCTCGATGGCATGAGCAAACATTTACACGGCAATCCTGATACTGCAAAGCGCGATCGTATCCTGCGAGAAGAGCTACGGAACTCTGATTATGAAGTGATTGAAATTCCAGTGGGTAATTTAGATGATTTGCAGGCAATGGCAAAGTATTTCTACCGAATCGGTAAAGTTCTAGTCGGTAAAGCAAAGGCTAAAGAAATTCGAGATTGTCCAACCTGGTTTGAACTATCTGTTTCAACAACATCTCCGCACTCTGAAGTCGATTGGAGTTTGTTTGAGCCAGATTGGTTGCCTGTGTTAAAGACATTGGCTAGTACTGATGGCATTGAGATTGATGAGGGTTTTGACATTGAGGATGAGAAACAAGTCGTCGGAACTTGCATCGCTCAGGTGATCAATGGCGATCGCAGATGTTTCATCGTCGATCAAACGAAATCGGATGCTTTCAACCTTCAGCAAGCGTTGGTAAAACAGAATCGTTGCCCGATCGTCGCTAATCCTCACAGTTCAGATACGGTCAATCAAATTTTGCAAACACTGCGGGAGGAAGACTGATGGTTGTCTTACTTGGCAAAACCTTGATGACCTCGCTATCTAAGCTGAATGCAAATGACACCAAGCGAGTGACTGACTTTCTCGACAAGTTCTATAGCAATCCAGCTCATCCCAGTATCAGCCTCGAACGGGTTGCAAGAGTCAAAGATGATAACCTTTGGTCTGCTCGGATCACGCAAGGACTCCGTGCCATCATCTACAAGCAGGGAGATACGTGGGCACTGCTCTACGCTGGACAGCATGATGATGCTTACGATTGGGCACGAGTCCGACGGGTCGAGCAGAATGCAAAAACAGGAGCATTGCAAATTGTTGAAGTGACCGAAGCAGTTGAGGAACAGTTTTCTCAAAAGCCCGACAATCAGATCGCTCTATTCGATGCTCATGACGATGATTATCTGCTTAGTTTAGGTTTACCTCCGACGTGGCTTGCTGTCGTTCGTAAGCTTATCAACGAAGACGATTTATTGAGCATTCTCGAAAAATTGCCCGAAGAAGTTGCAGAACGGTTCTTGCGTTTAGCAGGCGGTGAGCTTGTTGCTCCTCCACTTTCAACCGCACAATCAACGCTTGAAAACGAAGACACACAGCGGCGGTTTATTGTAGTGAAGAGCAGTGATGAAATTGCCAAATTAATAGAAGCTCCAATGGCAACTTGGATTGGGTTTCTTCATCCTTCGCAACGTAAGCTAGTGACGAATTCATACAAGGGACCTGTCAAGGTAACAGGATCTGCGGGCACAGGCAAGACTATCGTTGCAATGCACCGCGCCAAGTATCTTGCTCAACAAAATAAGAAAGTTTTGGTAACAAGCTTCGTTAAAACATTGTGCGACAACCTGAATCGCAATCTTAAGTTACTCTGCAATTCTAGTGAATTTGCCAATATCACAGTGACGACTGTTGCCAGTCAAGCTGGGCAGATTTTGAAAGAAGGCAACAAATTGCTTTCGATCGCACCAGATGAAGAAATCCAATCCTTGATTGAGCAAAGCTTCTCTCCAGTTTGTCCGCTTGATATTCCGGCACTGTGGCTGGAATGGAAATTTGTGATTCAGACTCAAGGAATTGCAGATTGGGAATCGTATCGATCGGCAAGTCGGACTGGACGTGGACAACCTTTAACGGCGAAAGGACGCAAGCAAGTCTGGCAAATCTTTGAACGAGTGCTGTCACACCTTCAATCTCAAAACAAAACCGATTGGTCTGGATTGTACCGACAAGCTAGCGAATTGATTCGATCTGGACAAGTCAAGCGATCGTTTGATGCTGTGATTGTAGATGAGACCCAGGATCTCAGACCGCAAGAACTCAAGTTTTTGGCATCTCTAGCAGGAGATCAACCGAATAGTCTGATGCTCGTTGGAGATGGTGGACAGCGCATTTATCAAGGACGCATTAGCCTTAAATCATTAGGCATCAATGTTCAGGGACGCTCTCATGTTCTAAAAATTAACTATCGCACGACCGAGCAAATTCGCAACTTTGCCGATCGCTTATTAGATGCAGAACAAGATGATCTCGATGGCGGTATCGAGCCACGTTCAGATACTATCAGCTTGCTGAATGGTCCTGAGCCGATTTTGAAACCGTTTGACAATACAATTCAGCAAGCAGAGTTCGTTGCTCAAGAAATTTCTCGATTTATTGCACAGGGAGTTCGACCCAATGAAATTGGCGTATTTAGTCGGACTAAAGCTCTCCTTAAACCGATCGAGAAATCCCTAAAAAAGCAGAACGTTGCCTGTACCCGGCTAGACGATCAAGCACCAGAGACCGTAACTGATGCTGTAAACACTGGAAGTATGCACCGGGCAAAAGGGCTTGAATTCAAGATTGTGTTTGTTGTTTGCCTTTCTGATGATGTAATCCCGTCATCTCACGGCGCTGAACAGCGCGATCTACAGGCTCGTAAAGAGGCGCTAGAGCAAGAACAGCATTTACTTTATGTCAGCATTACTCGTACACGAGATATTGTGTATTTGTGCTGGACTGGTCAGCCAAGTCGATTCTTGAGCAATGTTGAAGGTATCAAATCGAATCATGAAAAATAGTCCTAAGTTGAAACCTTCTAATTGACTTGAGCTATTCTTTTCTCTGAGCCTTCTGTGTAATGTCACCGATTTTGAGATCGCCGCCCACTCCTAAGTTTCGTCCGATAATTTGCTCAGTAGAAGCAGTCTCGCTCATCTGCTCAATATTACCCAATTCTACATTTCCCCGAATTCTTACAGTGTCCAAGACAATCTGCAAGGTCGGATTTTGAGCCTGAATCTGATTGATTAAATCTTGTAGCTGTGCTGTGAGATGTGGGTCGACTTTCATCTGGGTCATTAAAACAGTTTCTAGCAATTGTAGATTTGTTGGGGTTGGATCAGATTGCGCGATCGCTAAGACACCCTCTGTTTTCGATGCTTCTAAGGATCGTGGATTAAATAAAGCCGGAGATTAAGCTGGTTGTGGTTTAGCAGTATAGTTCCATTGGGAGAGATGCTCATCAAAGACAATTTGCATCGTTTGCTTAAAGTCTGCTGCAACTTTCCGCCCCGTTTGATAGACCTTATCGACAATGTTGACGACCACCGACAATCCGGTTTGTGTCTTTGCCCGTGCCATCAGTTCTTTAACCATTTCTACACTGTCAAAGATTGCGCCTTGACAAGCGCGAGTCAGATGCGGGAATAAGCGATGTTCAATCGGGTTGTACTTGGAAGTATAAGGTGGATAGTGAGCAATCCGAATCTCGATGCCGAGTTCGTTGACTAACGCTTGCAAGTCTTGCTTAAACAAGTACTGCCGAGAGCTATTGCTACCGCCGCCATCACAAAGCAGCAAGATGGAGGTCGCCGTCGGATAGTGATGCTGTCCAAAGGCTTGCCACCAATGACGAATCGCGTCACAAGCAAATTCAGCGGTGTCATGACTCGTCCCAATCTGGATATAACCTGTATTGCGCTGAAGATCATACAACCCGTGTGGGATGGCGACCCCTGTGGCAAGCGATTTCCAGTCATGGTCGAAGACCGCAATGGCTTCCTCTTGGGTGTAGACTCGTCCTTCGCGATAGAGTTGTCCAATCAGTTCTCTTTTTTTCTAGGGCGGCAAAGTTCGCTGGAGTAATTTCTGCTCCAGTTGAGC
>ERZ1066124.802-NODE-802-length-13783-cov-23.196241_pt1 | contig 13783 bp, 8 predicted proteins | sample MGYA00382771_ERZ1066124 | MGnify/ENA primary metagenome ERZ1066124 (study PRJEB33369, sample SAMEA5778354) | biofilm metagenome | biome: Industrial cooling water; feature: Water cooling tower basin; material: Biofilm | place: United Arab Emirates | collected... | reverse complement strand
TTTGGCAAATGATTCACCAAAAGCTGACATGAACCCGAAGTTGTGAAAATACGCAACAATGCCACGTTTCATCATGGCGGTCGGATTGCCGCGTTAATTGAATCCGTTGGCGCTCAACTGGTCTACTTGCCGCCTTATTCGCCTGACCTCAATCGGATTGAAAAGTGTTGGGCGTGGGTGAAAAGCCGAATTCGCAAACAGTTACCCCACGCTGAGTCATTGCGTGATGCGATCGAGCTTGTACTTCAGCAAGCTGCGTCTTAACCTCAGTGGCTACGGCTATAAATTCAGGTTCATCAATAAGCCCAGTGCTTCGATTAGAAATGCCTGCAACCGTTAAGCTGCTGTATACCTTCTACAAGGTAGTACCTGATGATGAACTGAAGCACGACCTAATAGAAGAGAAGTGTGAACAAGGCAACAGTCCAATCGGAAATAGATGTCGGCAATGTGGTAGAGGTAGTTTATGGTTACAGCAAGGTAGATATGGTGCTTATCTTGCTTGTACAACACCAGGTTGTGGCTATACGAAACCCATAACGGTTCATGATGCCACTGCTCTTGCACAACTGATGCGATTAAAATGCGATCGCTCAAACTGTGGTGGACAGATTCAAGGGCGAAAGCGTCGAACAGATGGAGGCGTTTTCTTGGGCTGCACAAATTATCCAAAGTGCGATCGCACTTATCGACTCGAAGATTTGATTTAAGCCTTCAAACTGAGAAGGGTGCAGCGAAATTAATGGAATTATTCCAACCCTGCAAAATGTGCCCAAGCGGTGCGATAGTCGGTGACCGGATCGCGATGTAGGACCCTTGGCAAATGTAATTCGGTTCTGATAGAAAGCGGTCTGTGCCTTGTTTTTCGGCTGAGTCTAAGTTTTCAGGCTAGGAAACTGCATACTCTGTTAGTTTACGGCGTTCTGGGGATTTGAAGGCGAGTACAATATGATCTTTGGGAATGCCTGCGACTTCTAGCTCGTAGGCGATGCCCTCTTCGGTGCCGTCATGCTGAATCCAAACTTTGTTGTCAATGATGTCGAGATGAATAAAAGCACCATAGATTCGCTTTTGACGCTGCCAACCTGTTTCTAAGAGCAGGTAATGATCATGATCGCGATCAAAGATCAGTTGTTGTTGTATGCCTTCTTCTTGTCCGATAAAGGCAGCGTAATCTTGCAGCGTTGTTTCAACAATTTGACGATATTTTTCTTTTAGGGAATCCATTGGGTAATTGCCTCCTGGTCAGCATTGAAGGTAATCAGACGAATTACGCCGTCTTGCAGCAAGATTTCACCTGCTTCTTCTTGAAAGACAGATTCGTAAACTGAATCTGTGACGGCTAAATAAAGCTTCCTTTCCGGATCGTAGCGCGACATCAGATGAGTGTAGAGAACGAATTGACCGATCGCATCTTCTAAATCTTTCATGTCGGAGGCACGAGTAAAGCTTTTGACTTCAACGGCGATTTGTTCTGCACCGCGTTCGGCAGCGATCAGTCGTTCTGCTCCTAGATCGACGAAGAGTTTTTTACGGGTTAGGCGGATGGTTAGAGGATCGTGGGTAATCGTCCAACCGTCTTTGATTAGCGCGGTTCTAACGGTGTCGTGGTAGATATCTTTAGCTGGCATTAGTGGGTTCCTAGTGCTGCGAAGTGTGCCCAAGCGGTGCGATAGTCGGTGACTCGATCGCACTTTTCAAACGGAGCTTGATACACGATCTGGCGCTGAATTTCGCCGCCCGGTTGAGTGTCGTCGGTGACGGTGACTTCGACGGTTCCTGTGGTCATGTCTTTGACTTCTTCCCAGCCGATGATGTTTTGTTTGGTATTGCCTTTGCGGAGGAGTCCGACTCCGGTGAGTCCTTTGCTGGTGGTGAAGATGATGCGTCCGGTTTGGTCGTAGTAGGTTTCGCGTTCGTATTGCTGCATCACGGGGAATTGAACGCGGTAGAGGGTGATGAGTTCGTCGAGGGTGAGATTGAGGGCGATCGCTGAGAGGACATCGATTTCGATGAGGGCTTGGCGGCGGTCGTAGTCGGTGCGGAGGGCGTTGTGGCGTTGCCAGTGGGGGGTGAGGTTGCGGAAGAAGTTTGGATCGAGGCGCGGATCGTGGGGTTTGCTCCAGGTGTCTTGATTGAAGGTGCGATCGTAGCAGGATGACCAGAGATCGGCGTAGTGGGTGGTAAGACAGTTGAGCGCGAGAGCACGAACTTGCATTCTCGTATCGCTTTTCAGTAATGGTAATTGCCGAGCAATATCATTACGAAAATGTCCTTTACCAGTTGTTTTAACAAAGAAATCAAATGGAAGAGAGATATAAGAGGCAAGCAAATCTACCATCTGTAAATTGCTTTGCAGACAGATACTAAAACCTAAGTCAATATGAGCAACTTTTGGGGGAATTAATGCACTAATCAAAGTTCGTTCCCCGGATTGGCTTAGCATTGTTCGAGAAATTACTCGATAAAACTCTGTGACGGGAAGACGATCGCCCCAAGAAACTTTTGGGGTACGGTTGCGGTATTCGATCTGCTCACAATCAGGAACATAGTTAGTGCGGGGAAGGTAATTATCTGGAATCGCAGTTAGATCGAGGAGATCATAAGAACGATTCGTTTCGCAGATTCTTCTGGGTGTTTGATAAATAGGATTTCCAACGTAGAAAAGCGGACCAGAGAGGATTAATCTACCAGTTGATTCTGGAAACTGTGTTTCTCTACGAATTGTGCGGTCTTTTCTAACAGCATTAGTTTCATCAAACATGACAGTTGCATAATACTTACCATGTAGATCACGAAGACGATGTGATTGATTAGAAAACTTTTTTAGAGAACTAATTACACTCTGAGCGTGAATGCTGGGAAGTCGCGCTTCTGTAGGGTATGTTCCTGCTGAGTCAAAGAGATTTGCAAACAAAGACAATTCACTAAGACTGATATTCAGGATTCGATCTCTATGTCCTGCTGTGTTCCATTCGTCTTTCTCGTTTTTGATTCCAGGAATTTGCCCAGCACCGTCATGGTTAAAGCACTCATCAACTACTTTAGGAAGAAAGAGGTTGGAAATTGAACAAAAGTTATCTGTTTCAAAGTTTTGATAGACATTGACACTAAACCGAGTTTCGTTATGAATCTCTCTAAACAGGTCTCTCTTTAGCTCATTCTCAAATTGCAGATGGTAACGCAACCGTAAATACAATTCTCGCCTAAAATTTCCACCCTTCGGATCGTCGTACACACCTTCGGGATGCAGAAATCCTGATACACCAGTCGATCGACTAAACATCCAAGCTTGCGGCAAAAAGCACTTAAATAGATTCGTTTGAATCCCCTTTAACAGTGGATAGTTCTGCACTGCATTCAAAAAATTCTGTGTTCCTTCCGCGTCCTCATACTCCAGTAAATACATCTGCCGCAATCGAGCATTTCCTTCAAACGCAGACTCCCGCTTCTGCGCCAACGCACTCGCCGACAAATTCCGCAGCACCACGAGCGGATCAGCATCCCCCAACACCCCGCCCTCACTCCATTCCACCTTAATCCAGGGCGGATTCCCCACCATCAAATCAAACCCGCCGCGCTCTCGAAACACATCTGCAAACTCCAACTCCCAATGAAAAAACCGATGCTCTGCTGCCAGCTTTTCCACCCGCTGCAATCGAGGATAAAACAGCTTCAGCTTATTCAAATCCACAAATCCCCAAGTCGTCAGAAACAGCTTGCCCTGTCCTTGCTCTTGCGTCTCTGGAAACAAAACTAACTGTGATTCCGCCGGAGCCAACATCTCCGCTTCCCCCAAGATCGCCCCAATCTCCTGCAAAAACTCCTCACGAGTCGGCAACGCTTCCGCATCGGCGATCGACCAAAACCACAGCGCACACCAATAATCCATCACCAGCTTCAACCGCAGATAAGCACTCGCATTCGCCACCCCTTCCGAAAGCTTCTCTTGCAGATAAATCTTGTCCTTCATTTCCAAAGTCGATCGATCTGCCGCTCCCGATCCCGCCTGTCCCCACACGACTAAGGGATCAGTGGTGCGATCGCGAATCTGCAACAACTCCTGTGCATACGACTCCCAAAGCTGATCAATCCGCTGACTTAACCGCACCGCATAATCCGCTTGCTCTGCGGTCAGTTCCGTTTTCGTAAATTGCTTTTGCCACTCGTTAATTTGCGCGATCGCGGTTGGCTCCATCTCCTTAATCACTTTATCGGTGTAATTTGCCATGCCTGGATCACCGAGCAAAAAGTGAAAAATTGCATCTGTGGGCAACGCTTCCCCCAATGGAATCCGTTCTGGTTCCTGCTCAAAGTGCTTTGCGACTCCTTTTCTGAGCTTCGTCACCTGCGATCGACGATACACCTGTCGCCGTGCTCCGATCAGCGAATTCCCGCAGTTCAACTGCAACCCAAACCAGGGCACAAACACATCACCCTCGATCATGCGCGTCCAGCTTTCCCCGCGATCATTCGTTTCTGTGATCACTGTGCGATCACGATAGATACAATTGAGCCAGAGTGAAACCTCAGCTAACTCCATCGCGATCGGGTTTTTATCAATGCCAAAGACATTCCGATCCGCTAGCAGCATCTTAACTTTCTGCTTCTCGATCGTGATGCGATCGTGCCCAATTCGTTGATTCAATTCCTCTTGTTTGCGCTCCAAATACGCCTCTGCAAGCTGATCCACCACTTCATTCAAAAACGCCGCGCTGCCCATTGCAGGCTCACACACCGTCAGCGTCAAAATCTCATCTGCCGTCTTATCTTGCAGCAATTCTTTCAGCGCATACTTGACCAAACACTGAGTCAACGACTGCGGCGTATAGTAGCTGGCACTTTTTTGGCGATCGCGCCCCGCCAACCGAAAGATAAATTTTCCCTTTTCATGCAGTCGCGGCTTTTTTGTTTGCGGATCGATCACCCGCTCTTCTGGCTTAAATTCATCTAAGCGATCGGCAGGCACAAAATATCCCACCTCCAGATCCGATCGCTCTTCGCCCGCAGGCTTCACTTCATACAAATCTTCTTCTGCCAGAAATGCCGACAAACTCAGCAAGCCCTCATACACTTCGCCCAACTGATTCACCCCAAGCTGAGCATAGCTAATCCGCCCGCGTCGCTGTCTGCCCTTTGCTGCTTTGCGATCGGATCTCGACAACGACATCAATTCCAGCACTTGCCGCATTACGCCATTGCGAAACCGCACTCCATTCAGCATCCGAGTACGATCGGGATCAAACAAATGGCTCTTAAGAGCAGGCAACCGAAACGTATTGTGTATCGCTTCTTCGACGCTCAACTCTAGCTGCATAAAATTCTGCGCCGGATACCTTTCCCACAGCAGCTTGAAGAGTTGCCGAATCGACGTATCAATAAAATAGCCTTCTTCATCTTCTGTGGTGAGCAATTCTGTCTGCTCCAGATCCCGCAGTGTTTCCAGACTATAGCCTTCCCGATACACATCCGACCCCATCGGCACATAGCCCAACTCTGGTCGCGCCTCGATGTAAAACACAAACAGCAATCGATACACCCAGCGCAAACATTCCTGCTTCAGTTGGTTCGGGTCAATTTTGCGTTCTCCCCGTTCCCGCTGCACTTCGGTTGAAAACACTCGCTGCTTACTCACCGTTCGTCGATAATGCAGCACCTCGTTACCGAGGAGTTCGATCGCTTGTCTCAGCGCAAACTTCAAATCCTCTGAAACGCTATAGGTATGCCGATGACTATTCTCATCCAACTCATCGAGCAATGCACTTCCTTCAGTCGGACAAGTATGTTCTCGATGCAGCAGAGTTGCCGCTGCCAATAATGAATCCGCATCTCGCTCATTTAATAGCTCTGCCCAATCAAACCGCAGCAACCGCGACGCATTCCACTTATGTCGATCGATTAACACCATCTGATCAATGCTCATGAGTAAAACCCATCGAGGCGGCTCATTCTGAGCAAAAATCTGCTCGGTCAGCAAATCCTCCAGGCTCACAGCTTCCGATTCGCTCGACACAGGCAACGACAAAACATCGATCGGCTCCGCCGCCAAGTTGAATGCTTCCAACACCCATAGCTGAGGCATTCCGTTACTGCGCTGAACTTCTGCCACGATCGGCAATTCACGATCGTCATCCAATACCCGAATTTGAGGCTGCCACCCATAGCCCAAAATCTCTAACACTTGCCGAAAAAAGTGACGCTGAAGCGATTTTTGTTCCGACTCATCCCGATGTCGCTGCCGCAGCTTAAAGTACTCCTGCCGCAATCCGCCTAATTGTCGATCGGGACTTTGTTCTGTCGCTTGTTTCTTCCAGCGTTCTGCCACTCCTTTCAAGTCTTCTTTCAGAATGGCATCAAGATAGTACGCCGAATAAAACTCACTTTCGTTAGCAATTCCCGTTAATGGCATCTCCGATCGCTCCTATCCCGCCTTCAACACCGTAATCAACTTGATGTAGGGTTCTGGCTCGGTTGTCATCGACAACTCAACCCAATCCCGATAATCCTTGAAAATCTTTTCAATGTAACTCAGTTCTCCGCGTCGGCGTTGCTGCTTCACCGCATCGGGTCGTTTATCCTCCGCAAACCGCAATTCCATTTGCTCCAAATGATTCCCCCGGAGTCGTTCTAACCGTTCCTGCTGTTCCTTCAGTTTCGGTGCCAACTGCGCCTCGAACATTTTACGTTCTGCCTGCAAATAACCAAGTGCTTTCGCGATCGCGTCTTTTCGCAGCGCCGCCAACTCTTCAACTTCCGCCGCTCCTGAGTTTGGAATCGGGTGTCGCCCCAATCGGGTACGCTGAACCGTATCCGCAAACGGCTCAATTCGCTGAAATTTCCCCGCTTCAAAGATTGCGGTGACCCAACGATTGATCACAGGCGACCCCCGCCGATTCGGGAAACTCCCAAACATCACAAACGCTGCTTCCTGCTTGGCTAATTCTTCATGCAGCAAAATCACCGGAGCCTGATGCCGCCCAAACCGAAACAGACATCGATCGTTCAGCCATTCGATCACCGGATGCAGTTCCCAGAGGTACTGTTTATTCGTCCAACTCGCTTCTTGTCGCCGCGCTTCTTCCATCGCCTGCATCATGGCGATCGGACGATCCGTCAAATGCAGCAATTCCGTTGGATAAATTTCACGCGGCAATCGCTCGTACCGCCGCTCTAATTCTGCCGGAAGTTGAAGTTCAACAAAGCGATCGGCTTCATTAATGGTTAGATTGGGCGGCGGTTGCTCCAGAGATTGCAGGGCAGCGATCGCATACTGGTAAGTAGAATTAAACAAACTCAGCATTGATTGAGTCACAGCCGTTTTAGAGGGTTCAGGCGTTTCTTGTGCCTCACTCGTCTCAAACCAATCAAAGATATTGAATTCACCCCCGCTACTAGCATTTGCATCGAGTTGTTGAGAAAAATCATCGGCTGATACGCCGCTTGCGATCGCGGTTGCGGTGATTTCTTCTTCGGCATCTGCTTCAAACACACCCATAAACACCGACGGATCACCAATGTTTTTAATGGCTTGTTCGTCTTTATCGATCAAAACTTTGATGATTCGCTCGACTTCATCCATGCGTTCTAATCGCGATCGCGTCAGTAGATATCGAATCTCCGGCTGTCGAGTCTGCCCGTAACGATCAATCCTTCCATTGCGCTGCTGTAACGTCATTAACGACCAGGGAATATCAAAGTGAATCAATTTATGACTGAGATAATGTAGATTCAAGCCCTCCGACGCGACTTCGGTTGCCATCAAAATTCGCACCTTCGCATTTTCTTGCCCAAACTCTTCGACGATTCGAGTCTGATCCACATCTGGTAAGTTGCCATCCAAAACTGCGATCGCGTCCGGTTTAAGCTTCAGCGCTTCTGCTAACTGCTTTTTCAAGAACTTGAGCGTTTCTAGCCGTCCTGTGAACAAAACTAATCGATCTTTCGCATCGCGCCCCGTCCAACCAAAGTCTTTCTGAATCAGTTCGAGTAGTCGCTGATACTTAGAAAAATCTTCAATCTGAACTTCTTGTAAAGCGTGTTGTAGTGTCGTTAACTGAGCGATGTCTTGTGAATTCGCAGCCGATTGCTTCATTAACCGATTCAAACGATTCGTGACGGTTTCCAAGCAAGCGGCTGGACTCGAAAGCATCGCTTTTAGCAGCGTCGTCTTGAACAATTGTCCGGCTTTGTGTTGACGGTCTTGATCAAGCTTTAGATCATTTAAGATTTCAAACACTCGTTCTTCTGAGATCGATGCCTGTGCTTCGACAGATTTAACCTGGCGCTCTGGAACGTGCTGCTTCAAGTCTTGCAGAACATCTTTCTTGAACCGTCGCAGGTAGAGATCGCGAATGTCTTCCTTTGTATAATTTTCCGCATTAGCGATCGCCGTTGGATCGAGCATATTCATCAAGCTGGCAAAGCTGCCCGGACGACCATCGTGTGGAGTTGCAGACAACAAAATCAGCGTATCCGAGCGGGTCGAGAGGCGCTCCGCCAATTTTGCCCGCTGCGATGCACCTTGCCCTTTACCGCGCCGTGCAACATTGTGTGCTTCATCAATCACAATCACATCCCAGTACGCCTGCTCCAAGTAGCTGCGATATTCTCGGTCTTGCTTCAGCGTCTCGATCGAGACGATAGCACGATCATAGTAATGAAATGGGTTGTGATTTCCGGGAACCCGAGTCCGAATCCGTTGAAGCTGAACCGAGTCGAGTCGCACAAGCGGAATCGTAAATCGCAGCCAAAATTCTTTCTGAAACTGCACCATCATTGATTTGGTCGTAACCACGAGAATCCGTCGCCCGCGTCCCCGCCGAATCAGCTCAGTTACCAGAATGCCGCACTCTAGCGTTTTACCCAATCCCACAGCATCGGCAATTAAAATTCGTTGTCTCGGCATCTCCAAGGCTTTTGCGGCGGGGAGTAACTGGTAAGGCATGACATCCATTGCCGCTTGATGTCCCTGGTAGATGAGCGAGTCCTCCGGAACAGTTTGACGGAGATGGGCTTCGAGAAACAGCAAGCTGTGAAGATAGCCAGATGATGTATCTGTAATTAGCTCGGTTTCTTCTGGACGTAAAACCTGTAAATCTGCTTCGAGCTGCTCAATAAAGCGAGCGGTGCGTCCACGAATAAATTCTGAAACACCGATAGCTTCGATCACACGCCCACCGTCCGACGACTGCGCGGTCGCCTTGACTAACCATTCTGCATCTCGACAGAGAATTCGCGCACCTGGGGCGATCGTTTTCAACATATCATCAACCAATGCTGCCTTCACTGTGGCATTTATGCCTCATTGGTCGCCTTGTGTCAACCGATACTTGAAAGTCATGTCGAAATAGTAAACTTGGTTGAGTGCAACAATCCTCCTTTGATTCGTCGCTGCTCTGTTTCGTTGATTTTATGATTATTTTCCTGAAAGTCTCTAATCACCTTTCAGCTAAACTTTCTTACCGTTCTCTACACGATCGTTAATTATGTCTAAAACCCGATCAACCTGAATTTTTATTATTCAACATCTTGATATATTTAACTCTCTCCGGGTTGAGAAAGTCTGCATTAACTGCATCTAGCATATATGGTAATTGCTTAGGCAATTCAAACATGATTGGGTAAGGCTGCTCATCGGCATCCAAAAAGAACGTCGCTGCTTCCTCCCAAAGCTCAGTTACACCGACATCGATTGGATCACCATTCTGATTTTCGAGCAGAATACAGAATACCCATCCGTTGGGAAGCTTCTCATAAATCTCATTGTTGTACAGCCAGATTTTGACGTGTTCCACTGCTCTTGATCCACTCATCCCACATCGCGCTCGATATCTTTGCGATCGCTGCTTCACGAGTTGCCATATCAGCTTTAGCATCAGATACGAAAACTGCGATCGCCAAATAGCGTCCATTCGGTAGCGTCACGAGTCCTACATCATTGGTTGCAGCCGTCACCTCATCGATAGTACTTGATGTCCCAGTTTTATGCACGACCACTGTTCCTTCAGGCAACATGCCTTTAATGCGCTTTAGACCTGTCGGTGTCTCTGTCATCAAGCGCCGCAACAAAGCTTGACTAGATTTTGATAGCCCTCGTCCTTCATGGGATGCACGCAATAGAATGATAGTGGCATCAGGAGAGGACTGCCGAGAACTATGATGGCGCACACGATGACCGACAACGGCTCAAATCAGCGGCGGCAGTAGTCTCGGCTTTAGCACTGGTGACTTTTGATGACCCACTGCATCTGAATGGTTAGGCTTTAGCCCTCCCTGATTAATGGCACTAGGTGCATCATGTAGTCTCGCTTTCCAATGGGTACACCAGCCATACGAAGAATGTCATAAGCTGTGACCAGATGGAAGTAAAAGTTTGGAATCAGCATTTCATTCACATAAGCACTACCAGATAGATCGATGTAGAGGCTCCGATCGTAAATGCGCGTCATCTCAGCTAGCTTTGTATCTTCAGCGTGAATGCTCGATAGCAGTTCATTCGTGTTTGCGATATGTTCGTATGCCTGTGCGAGAGATGTGACATCTGGATCTAAATTATTCGCAGGTTTACCATCGCACCAGAGCGCAAAGTTGCGGGGTTGATTACAGGTGAACGCAATCTGTGTACCGAAGGGACACATATCAGCCGCAATGCGCTTTTGCAGGAACGACTCATCACCACCAAAATGAGTCTGAGCTGACTTTAAGAGATGCTCAAGCGTTGCTAAGCGGCTTTGAAAGAGGCTTTTGATTGAATCTATATTCTGGTTTTGCATTTCGTGATTCCTTAAAATTTCATTCAATAATTCTGGTCGTACTGAGAGTCAATTGCAGCCTCACGTTTGACATGAACGGGCGGGTCAGGTATCGGGTTCATTTCACTCTAAGACAGCAGCGATGCCGATCGATGCAAGTGCCTTGAGGAAGAACACTTTGCTCGCTGCATCGCTGCTGTCTCCGAATTTGACGTGGTCAAACATGAGTTCTCCTGAAGTGTGTGGGACTGCGGGGGCTAACGGTAAAGTTGAGCGGCGGCAAATATCCCTGGAAACGTAAATGAATCAATTGAGTGAAACATTTGTGATATTGGTTGATTTCACTGTGTTCCAATTTATTTCCCATTCCCGACATTTATCCCCGTCCAGTGGGCGGCAAAAGCCCACATATCCGCCGTTTCCTCAATAATCTTGTCGGTGGGCTTGCCCGCTCCATGTCCTGCGCGCGTCTCGATGCGGGCAAGGAATGGCTTGGAACCAATATCTGCCGACTGAAGCTTTGCGACATATTTGAAGGTGTGTCCTGGAACCACGCGATCGTCCGTATCGGCAGTGGTGGCAAGGATCGCGGGATAGGTTTTGCCAGACTGGATGTTGTGATACGGCGAATAGGTCAAGAGGTTCCGGAAATCTGCTTCTTGTGATGGAGAACCATATTCGTCTAACCACAATTTCCCACCCGTGAACTGGTCGAAGCGGAGCATATCCATCACACCGACTTGGGGTAACGCAGCGGCGAACAGATCCGGTCGTTGATTGACCACTGCACCGATCAGAAGTCCACCCCCCGATGCGCCCTGAATCGCCAAGCCGTCTTGGGGCGTGATACGCTGTGCCTTCAGATACTCGCCGGCTGCGATGAAATCATCGAAGACGTTTTGCTTGTTCTGACGACGACCTGCTTCGTGCCATGCCCTGCCATATTCGGAGCCGCCACGAATATGGGCGATCGCAAACACCCCGCCCTGTTCGACCCACGCTAACCGCTCCACCGAGAAGGCGGGAGGATCAAACAGGGCAAAGCCCCCATATCCATAGAGTAGGGTCGGTGCTGGAGCGGTCACATCCTTGCGCCGGACGATAAACATGGGAATGCGGGTGCCATCCTTCGACTGGTAGAACCGCTGTTCGACTGCGATCTGGTTTAGATCGATCGCCACCTTGGGTTGTGCCCACAGCCGCGCCGTGTTGCTGGCAACATCGTATCGATAGATCGTACCTGGAATGTTGAAGCTGGTGAAACCGAAGAAGGTTTCTGGGTCGTCCGGTTTGCCCTCAAAGCCGACAGCGGTGCCGATACCGGGCAGTTTAACCACACTCTCTGCCTTGCCATCCAGCGTGTAGCGTCGAACTTCCGTCTTCACATCAACCAGATAGGAGATCAGCAATCGTTCGCCGACCAGCGACGCATTGTTCAAAACCGAATCCTGTTCGCGCACCACATCCTTAATTACTGGATCGGTCTCGGCGATGTCCATCGTCATGACCTTGAGGTGTGGCGCGTCCTGGTTCGTCATGAGGAAGAACCTCGTCCCCACATTGCCAGCGATCGTCCATATATTATCGAGATTATCGACCAACTTGCGAGGCTTCCAATCGGCGCTCTGGAGATCCACCACGGTCAGTTTGTTGCCGCTCGAAGCGGGCGTGGAGGCGATCGCGAGATAACGCCCGTCTTCGGTGATGCTCAAGGTATGCAGCATATTCGGCTGATCCGGGTTTGTATAGACCAGTCGATCTCGCGCCTGGGGCGTACCGATCGGGTGAAAATAGACGGCATGGTTGGCGACGCTTGCTTGCGATTCGGTGCCCTGCTTGGGTTCAGGGTAACGGGCGTAGAAAAAGCCAGAGCCGTCCTTAGCCCATGCGATGGTGGGGCTGAACCTCACCCATTTGACTTCATCGTCGAGCACTTTGCCCGTGTTTACGTCCAGCACCCGGATCGTGCGCCAGTCGCTGCCGCCATCCTGCACCGCATAAACCACGCGCTTACCGTCGTCGGATGCTGACCATTCAGCTAGCGCAGTTGCCCCGTCTTTTGACCAACGGTTGGGATCGATTAGCACACGCCCTGCGCTATCCACGTTGTCTCGAACATAGAGAACCCGCTGGCTCTGAAGCCCAGAATTATAGAGGTAGAAATACCGTCCGCTCTTTTTGACTGGAATGGTGAACCGCTCATAGTTGTACAACTGCTTCAGTCGGTTCTTGAAGATATCTCGACCTGGCAGTGTATTGAGATAAGCGTTGGTGACTTTGTTCTGCGATTCGACCCAGGCGGCGACTTCTTTATCATTGCGGACATCATTTTCTAGCCAGCGATAGGGGTCAGCGATCGTCTGTCCAAAATGTTCTTCAACAACATCGACTCGCTTAGTTTCAGGATAGTTGATTGTAGTCGGCATCATGGTTGTAGACTCCGAGCAAGCGGAGGTGAAATGAGTGGTAAAGAGTAGCGCGATCGCGAAAAGGGCTGCGCGGCGCAGTGGTTTCTTTAAAGACATCTTTTGAATCATTTTTGCTGTTCTCCAGCTTTTATTAATTGGGATAAGGGGTTGTCAATTAATTCAGAACTACCGGAGTTGATGCCGCAGCAGCCATTGCAGGCAAATTCCGGTAACGATGCCGTAGCATAGCCAACCTGACCCATAGATCAATGCTGTCGAGAATGGTGCTGGCAGTAGCCCTGGCTGCAAAATGTACGCGACAGTTGAGCTGCTTGCTCCTTCTAGTCCACCTCCTAAAGCGCTGACCAGAATCCACCAATGCGCTTTACGGACAAATCGTCTCAAAATCGGAAATTGAGCCGCGCCAAAAATAGCCAGTACAATCGGCTGATTGACCAAATTCATCCAAAAAACTTCCCACGCGCCCAGCGTACTTAGGAATTGAATAAGCCGATCAAGGATTATGTTAGAACTCAGCAGCACTAGCCCCAAAGTCCATCCCAGTGTACTAACCACTATCCACCAAAAGGCTTTAGGAATGTACTGGCGCAAAACGAGCCATTG
>ERZ1066124.801-NODE-801-length-13789-cov-26.188073_pt1 | contig 13789 bp, 14 predicted proteins | sample MGYA00382771_ERZ1066124 | MGnify/ENA primary metagenome ERZ1066124 (study PRJEB33369, sample SAMEA5778354) | biofilm metagenome | biome: Industrial cooling water; feature: Water cooling tower basin; material: Biofilm | place: United Arab Emirates | collected... | reverse complement strand
AAGAAGCAGAGGCAGTGAGAGTTGCGGAAGTTGCAAGAAAAGCTTACGAAGAAGCCGCTCGAATGGCGGAGGTTGCTTCAATTGCCGCAGAAGCAGTTAAAAAAGCTACAGAAGGAACTTTATAAACTTTAGTACTAATGTCATTTACCAAAGTGATAGAGGTAAAACACCTATTTGGAGTTATCCCGCAGGCGCCATTTTCATTGAGGGACTAGCTGGAGTATTCAATCATCGTGGAGTTTATCACGGCTACTGGATTGGCAAATCCAATGTTAAATGCGATACAGGGCGAGAAGATAGTTCTGGTAAGAGACTTCCAACTAAAAAAATACCCAAAAATTTCTTGTGGGGTGGGCATCCTTGCCCGCCTACAGTTTGAACGGGCAAGGATGCCCATTCCACTTTTATGGAGAATTAAATTTTTGGAAGTCCCTAAATTAAGCAACACTTGGGGACGATTTTCGATTCGTTTTACAGTGCCTAATTTTCCTATGCCTTGGGAAGCAAAATAGAGCTACTGTGAAGCTGAACCAACTTTTTCATGGAATAGAAATCCGCTAACAGGCGCCATGACGCATTAGTACTTAGGTTCGCATTAGAGATATTCGGAAATTTATAGCTTGCACTTGTAGCTAATAAACAATTGTACAAGATGTCACAGAGTGAATTTATCTAGAATACATGTATTGAGTTCCCAGATAACACCAATGCGTCGGATACTCCCTTGGGTATTTACCCCTATCAGCTTACTTTTTTCTTCGTGTCAAATTGTGCTACAACCTGATTTTCCTATATCTATACAACCTAGTGACCCTGGTGTTCCGGTCAATGAAAGTGACTTATCACGTTTGGAACAACAAGTCATTGTAGAAATGAACAAAGCTCGCACTAACCCAGGTGCTTATGTAACCGTGTTAGAAAACTATAAAAAGGGCTTTGAAGGTAAACGAGTTAAATTATCATCCAATCTTTACTTACAAACAACAGAGGGAGTTAAAGCTGTTGATGAGGCTATTCAATATCTTAAAAAAGTTTCTCCTGTTCCTGCTTTGAGTGTATCTAAAGGTTTGTCACTTGCTGCGCGCGACCATGTTAAAGACCAAGGCGCCAAAGGTATAACTGGTCATACAGGAAGTGATGGCAGTAATCCTTTTGAACGGATGCAACGTTACGGTAAGTGGCAAGTTATAGCTGGAGAGAATATCAGTTACGGTTCTCCTACTGCCCAAGATATTGTGATGCAATTAATTATCGATGACGGAGTTCCTGACCGAGGTCACAGAACTAATATATATAACCCCAAATTCAAATTAGCTGGAGTTGCTTTTGGTATTCACTCAACCTACCGACAAATGTGTGTAATTGATTATGCAGGTGGATATGTAAACAAAATTAGTTAATTTCTCAAAATAGCTTAATATGCACATTTTCACCATCTACGCTTTATCAGTTTATGTATTAAATGTTGCATACAGTTATTTCAGGGAAAAAACGTGATTTCGTTACAAAATTTTACACTGAAGGATACTTCCGTTAACGATTAAATATTGAATCTACACACCTGGCTAAAAGCTTGAAACTCTTATTTTCCCGTTGGAGTGCGTAAAGGTATCATTTTAATTGCTAATCTCCGAGGTAGCAGGCACCTGATAATTTGGTTCAGGATGAGACTTAGCAGGAGGAGAAAATACGTATAGGCGCCGATAATTACAAAAATTTCCTTCCTTGTAAAGTTTTGTATCGAAATTAGTCTTTTTGCATAAACGCATTCCATCTATTTGTACTAGAGCTTGAAACCGAAAGGGCGCCAGACAAGAAAAAACTAGTACATAATGTCTATGAAATTTTTTATCTCAACTGCCGTTGCACTAACATTACTTACTCCAATTTTAGTAAGCGCAAATGCAAAAGCTTCATCTGGTCTTGAGTGCATTGAAAAATTGGAAAGAAAATGCCAAATACAAATAGCACAAACGCAGGTTCAAAATGCCCAACTTTCTGTTGGTACAATCATACCTATAGTATGGCAGGAGTTATTTTTCATTGGTATTCCACTTCTTTCTTCTCTATTTCTTTTTAAAATAATTTCTGTATGCTTAAAAGGATTTATTACAAGCTTGAAGCAGATGACATGGAGTACAACCTTTGGAAAAGTAAGTACCTATGAAATATACTCATACAAATACACTAGTCGGCAGAATGATATTACATGTACTAAATATGGCTACAAGCTATTTTACACTTACACAGTTAATAATAATTTATATACAGGAACAGATGACATAGATGGTTTTAAAGATAATTCAGAAGCCGATAGACATGTATTAACTAATTATCCCAATAATAGAAGTTTGGAAGTTTATTATAATCCTCAAAATTGTCAAAACTCAATTATTCGCTCTCCCTTCATAATGCTGCTTTGGTCTATAATAATGTTTTTATTATTTTTTCCATTTTTTATTTTCTTTAATTTAATGCTTGTTTATCGAGTTTCTGGAATAATACTAATTGGTTTTCCTCCGACTTCAGAATCATATTGCCGTCCTGATTTGCAGAAACTAATATGGGTTCCTTGTTCCTCTGAAAAAAGAGATATTTTATAGTGATATAATTTACGAACGGTGCCGTCACTCGCAAAAGGTGCAAATCGAGTGGCGCCAGAAATGGGACTATACGGTTGGTCTAAAAAAGTTGCTCTGCCAAAACTGGATGCTCCTATTTATTGCGGTACGATATGTAAACGGGCATACCTGCGGCTATAATAAATTGTCAAAAAGCCTGTAACATACATAAACAAACTATAAATTGCCGCAGGAACTGCCATGTCTGGATTGTTTAGTAACCCAGCTGTAATTGCAATTGCTAAAGTACCATTCTGAAAACCAACCTCGATGGCAATACAAATTCGTTGGGGAATACTTAAATTAAATAATTTACCAATATAAAATCCTGCCAGCATCGATAGAGTATTGAGAAGAACTACACCTACACCAGCTTGGAGAATAAATCCAGGTAAACGTGCCCATTCGCGAATAATTAGAGTCACAATAATCGCAGCTAAAACTACGACCGAAATTTTATTGGTGATTTTTTCGAGTCGTTTAGCAAATTCGGGTAAGATTTGTCTAACAACCATTCCCAAGACAATTGGAAAGATGGTGATAATAAAAATTTGTAGCATTGTTGCTCCAATTGGTAACTGCAACGCTGTAGTTCTACCAATGAAATGCTGAAGTACAAAATTGGCGAAAATCGGAATTGTGACAACCGTAATTACACTGCTTAAAGCCGTCAAGGTGACAGAAAGGGCTACATCACCCTTAGCATAAAAGGTCATTAAATTAGATGTGACACCACCTGGACACAGAGCTAAAATCACTAAACCCACTGCGATAAAATTGGGCATTGGCACTAATTTAGCAATACCAAATCCAATTAATGGTAACATAATTAATTGACTCAACAAACCCACAGCTACCGACTTGGGGTATTTAAAAATCCTCAAAAAATCTTGTGGTACTAAGGATAAACCCATTCCCAACATAATAATTGCTAAACCAACAGGCAGAAGAACTGCTGTAAAAAATGATGCTTGCATATTTGAATATTTATGATACGTTGACTGTGTAATTGATTATTCATAAATAGAAATATTCTGTCAAGCAGTATTGCTTCTTATGTACAATCAATATTCAATAGCTGTTAAAGATACAACTTTTATAATATAGGAGTAGATAGTTAGATGTTATGCAGTATGGAACGACACTCGACGACTAAATCTTTGTGTTGCAAGTGTTTTTACCGTCCTTGTGCTTAACTCAAATTTGTAATACATTTTTACTGGCGCGACGAATAGAATTTCTTTATAGCGTTACATATAACATTCGCTCTTCAATGGCAGAATTAGTTCCAGTTTCGGGGCGGGTTTAGTTATATCCTGGTAAAGAGTAAAGATTTTGGGTTAACCCGCCCCAACGTTATGCGTTATCAATCTGTTCGTTTAAAAACTTATGTGCGTGGTCAGGGTTTTCCTGTACTCTGTTTGCATGGTCATCCTGGTTCTGGCGCCAGTATGTCGGTGTTTACTAACCATTTGAGCAACCGTTTCCAAACTTTGGCGCCTGATTTACGCGGTTATGGTAAAAGTCGCTTTAATGGAGACTTTGATATGTACGACCATTTAACTGACTTGGAAAATTTATTAGAACAGCATCAAATTAAAAAGTGCTTGGTTTTGGGATGGTCGTTGGGTGGAATTTTAGCTATGGAGTTAGCGCTAAGGTTTCCTGAGCGTGTTAGTGGATTGGTGCTAATAGCTACGTCTGCTCGTCCGCGAGGTAGTCATCCACCAATTAGCTTACAAGATAATATATATACTGGTATTGCTGGATTGTTGAATATGGTAAAACCAGGTTGGCGTTGGAATATTGAGACATTTGCCAAAAAATCTTTGTTTCGCTACTTAGTTGGACAGCATACACCTAGCACTTATAGATATATTGCATCAAATGCTGTCCCAGCTTACCTACAAACATCTCGTGCTGCAACACGCGCCCTCTTTAATGCAATTGGTAGAGGATATAATAAATTACCAGATTTACATCAAATCGAATGTCCTTGTTTAGTACTTGCTGGAACCGAAGACCGTCATATTACTGTTGAGTCTAGCCTTGAAACTGCAAATCATCTCAAAAATGCTGAGTTTAAACGTTATTTCGACACAGCACACCTTTTTCCGTGGGAAATACCAGCAGAAGTATTAAGTGATATTGATAGCTGGCTTTTACAATATCCATATATATTTGATAACAAAAGCGTTTAAAATTACACTCATAATTAGCTTACTAGCTTAAGGTTTTTCTAACCAAGCTATAATATCATCACGGTTTTCTACTAACCCTTTGTAAATTAAAGAGTCTACTGACATAGATTCAATTGCAGAAATTAAATTAATTCGTAAGGAGTCATCTTGCTTTATTTCTGTAACATCTCTAAAATATGTTCTAATTGTAAAAATTGCTGCATCACACTCAGGTAAACCCCAAATCACCTGACGTTCGATTCGCAAATATAACTGAGGATTCTCAATATCAAATTTTCTACCTCCCCAAACCTCAGCAGGTGTATGTAATGGTGGTTGAGGGTGATGGTTGAGACGAGTGTCTGTACTCAAACCCCAAGCAAAGCGTACCATTGGTTGGTGCATAATCATTGTATTGGTAATTGCCTGGGCGCGCTGGTTAATTTTTTCAATTCCGGCAACGGGTGCGTGAACTGTTGCAAAGTCCTTACCTATTTTATCTTCGGCTGACCAATGGTTGGGAAAACATAAATGAATGGCGCCTATCCAGTTTGTATTATTCGCACGACAAATAACTGTAATATCTTCTTGCACTTGTGCCGCTAATGCATCTAAACTACAGATGTAAGATGGCAATATAGCATCTTTCTGGATATCTACTTTTTGTAAATGATAATCTTTATCGAAGTATAGCTTTTCTTGAGTAAGTTGACAATTTAAAGCTATTCCCGAAGTAAAGCTTTCAAGATGGAAATAATTTGGATGTTCGTAAGTTAGGCGCCCAATAATAAACTTTATCACAGCAGCATCAACTACATTACTATAATTACTAGTTTGAAAATATTTGTTTAAACTCTCTTGACGAGATGCCAGTTTTGTAAGTCGGTAGTCAACAAAGGTATTATCAATCTGGAATACATAGTTATCTACTATACCATTGCCAAAATATTTACTTAATGGCGCCATTCCAGGTTTGACTTCATAGCGTCCATTATCTAAAGGAAAATAGCGCGGGACAGCAATATCTATATTCATAAACCTAGAAGTATCCGCTCAAGGGAAGACAACCGAGTAGTGGACGGTAGCATGTCGAAAAGCTAGAGTAACGACAATGCTATTCAGTGTAGCGCATATTATTAATTAGCTTCAATATTTGAGTCTGCTTTTCGATTCCGAATCAAATCAGCTTGAGTGTTCCAGTATCTTTCACTCTTGTTACAATTAAAATAAATTCAACATAAAATGGGTTATCAGCAATGTCATATAGTGATTTTAAAGATTTAGAGAGTTTAAGAAGTTTGGGCATTACAACGATTGAATCAGTGCAAAATTTAATAGTTTCCCAACCAATTGAACCTAGCTCATTTATTATTGAAGCATTAAAAAGATTTACACCTTTAGCCACTGCTATCAATACAGAAAAAGCACGCTCAGAATATATAATTGCTCCGCTTCTTAGTGAAATTGCATATGCTAATTCTCAAGTAAGTTTATTTTCTGGTCGTAATTTTAATGTAGATGCAAGCAAAGGTTTAACAGGACTGTGTGGTTTTATTCTCACTCATAATCCAGATAAACTTGTAATTAAAGCTCCCGTAGTGGTTATTGTAGAAGCAAAAAATGAGAATATTAATGATGGACTTGCACAGTGTATCGCTTCCATGTATGCAGCACAAATAGTCAATCAAAAAAATCTCGAAGAAAATATTCCAACTGTTTATGGTACTGTCACAACTGGACAAGTTTGGAGATTTCTTTCAATCGATAAAACTCAGCTTGTAAAAGTTGACCTTAATGAACGTTATTTAACTCCTTTAAATGAGCTTTTGGGTATTCTTGCCGCAATCACATCAATTCCTGACACCATTTCTGGAGTTAGCGTTTGAGAATGATATTTTTTCGGCGCCTCATGTACATATCATATAAATAACCGTACCTCATACTACCAAACTAAGTTCGGTAAGCCGTACAAATCAAATAATTGCCACTTCAGAAAGAGGTTTGCTAAATTAGCACTTAGATAAAGCAAGTGCTAAAAGTGAAGGGTAAAATCACCACGAACACCTCTTTCTCTGATAGTATTTGCGCTTCGATTACAACAACACAACCTATAACTTACAAAAGAAAGGACGATAAACCGAAAGGAGGATTGTTATGGCAACCCTTAGTTTGGCAATTTCTAGTTTAAAACCATTGGGAGACCGTATACTGGTCAAAATCAGCGAAGCTGAAGAAAAAACCGCAGGTGGAATTTTTCTTCCTGACACAGCCAAAGAGAAGCAACAAGTTGGTGAGGTTGTTGAAGTAGGTTCCGGTAGACGTAATGATGACGGTTCTTACCAACAGTTGGAAGTAAAAGTCGGAGATAAAGTACTTTATTCCAAATATGGTGGTACCGATATTAAACTCGGAAGTGAAGATTACGTCTTGCTGCGCGAACAAGACATACTTGCAGTCGTGAGTTAGTAGAAAGTGCTGAGTACTGAGTGCTGAGTGCTGAGTGTTGAGTGCTGAGTAAGGATTTGTCACCAATTATCAAACATCGAAATTTAGAAATTAAACATCGTTAATTAGACTATGGCTAAGTACATTCTTTACAACGAAGATGCTCGTCGTGCATTAGAACGTGGTATCGATGCTCTTGCAGAAGCGGTTGCTGTAACTCTTGGTCCAAAAGGTCGTAATGTGGTTTTGGAAAAGAAATACGGCGCCCCACAAATTATCAATGATGGTGTTACCATTGCGAAAGAAATTGAACTAGAAGATCATATTGAGAATACAGGTGTATCTTTAATTCGCCAAGCTGCTGCTAAAACTAACGATGCTGCTGGTGATGGTACAACTACTGCGACTGTTCTCGCTCACGCAATGATGAAAGAAGGTTTGCGGAACGTTGCAGCAGGTTCTAATCCTATTGCTCTCAAACGTGGTATAGATAAAGCAACCCAATTTTTAGTAGATAAAGTTGCACAACACGCACGTTCTGTGAGTGATTCAAAATCTATTGCTCAAGTTGCTGCCATTAGTGCTGGTAATGATATGAGCGTTGGTGAGATGATTGCCGAAGCAATGGATAAAGTTGGTAAGGAAGGTGTTATTTCTCTCGAAGAAGGTAAATCTACTAGCACTGAAATTGAAATTACTGAGGGTATGCGCTTTGATAAAGGCTACATCTCACCTTACTTTGCTACTGATAATGAACGGATGGAAGCGGTTTTTGAAGACCCTTACATTCTAATTACTGATAAAAAGATTACATTGGTACAAGATTTAGTGCCAATTTTAGAGCAAGTCGCGCGCGGTGGTAAGCCTTTAGTTATTATTGCCGAAGACATTGAAAAAGAAGCTTTGGCAACTTTAGTAGTTAACCGTTTACGCGGTGTACTAAATGTAGCAGCAGTTAAGGCGCCTGGTTTTGGCGACCGTCGTAAAGCAATGTTAGAAGACATCGCAGTTCTCACAGGTGGTCAAGTCATTAACGAAGATACTGGCTACAAACTTGATAATGCACACCTCGACCAATTAGGTAGAGCAAGACGTATCACTATTACCAAAGAAAACACCACTATTGTTGCAGATGGTAATGAAAAAGCAGTAAAAGCACGCTGCGAACAAATTCGTCGTCAAATGGATGAAACAGAATCTTCTTATGACAAAGAAAAATTGCAAGAGCGTTTAGCTAAATTGTCTGGTGGTGTGGCAGTCGTTAAAGTCGGCGCCGCAACTGAAACCGAAATGAAAGACAAAAAACTGCGTCTCGAAGATGCTATCAACGCAACCAAAGCTGCTGTTGAAGAAGGTATTGTTCCTGGTGGTGGTACAACTCTAGCGCATCTGGCGCCACACTTAGAAAAATGGGCATCTGACAACCTTAGCGATGATGAATTGCTAGGTGGAATGATTGTTGCGCGCGCTTTATATGCACCTCTACGTAGAATTGCGGAAAACGCAGGTCAAAATGGTGCTGTAATCGCTGAACGTTTGAAAGAACAAGAATTTAGCATTGGTTACGATGCAGCCAACAACAATTTTGTCGATATGTTTGAAGCTGGTATCGTTGACCCTGCAAAAGTAACTCGTTCCGCACTGCAAAACGCTGCTTCAATTGCCAGCATGGTGCTAACTACTGAGTGCATTGTAGTTGATAAACCTGAACCAAAGGCGCCTGAGAAGGTTCCTGCTGGTGCTGGTGATTTTGGTTACTAAATAAGTGCTGAGTAGAAAGTGCTGAGTGCTGAGTATTAACTTTGCTCCCCCTACTCAGCACTCAGCACTCAGCACTCATAACTAAGAAATTTTCAAGGAGGTAAATAATGAAGATTGCTCAAATCGCACCACTTTGGGAAAGAGTACCCCCACCAGCTTATGGTGGAACAGAATTAGTAGTAGGACTATTAACCGATGAATTAGTGCGACGTGGACATGAAGTAACTTTATTTGCATCTGGAGATTCGATAACTTTAGCAAAATTAGAGGCAGTTCACCCACGTGCAATTCGACTTGACCCTGCTGTGAAAGAATATGGCATCTATGAAATGCTACAACTGAGTCAAGTGTACGAACGAGCAGAAGAATTTGATATTATTCACTCACATATGGGATGTGCGGCACTACCTTATGCCAAAATAGTCAAAACACCTACTGTTCATACTTTGCACGGTATATTTACACCAGATAATGAGAAGATGTTTGTACATGCCAAGCATCAACCTTATGTAAGTATTTCTAATGCTCAACGTGAACCAAGATTAGATTTGAACTGTGTTGCAACAGTATATAACGGTATAAATATTAACAGCCATAAATATCATGCTAAACCTACTGAACCGTCATATTTAGCTTTTCTGGGTAGAATGTCACCAGAGAAGGGATCACACCTAGCTATAGAAATTGCCAAAAAATCTGGCTGGCGCCTAAAAATGGCTGGTAAAGTTGATGCTGTAGACAAACTATTCTTTGAAAGCGAGATAAAGCCTCATATTGATGGAAAACAAATAGAATACTTAGGCGAAGCAACTCATGCTGATAAAAATGAATTGATGGGCGGGGCTGTCGCTACTTTATTCCCAATTACCTGGCGTGAACCTTTTGGATTGGTAATGGTAGAATCGATGGCAGCAGGTACACCAGTTATTGCAATGAATCTTGGTTCGGCGCCGGAAGTAATTAATCCTGGTGTAAGTGGTTTCCTTTGTAATGATGTATCTGAGTGCGTAAATGCTATTGATAAAGCTGCTCAACTTGACCGTTATGCCGTGAGACAATATGTTACACAACAATTCAGTGCCCAAAGAATGGCAGATGGTTATGAAGAAGTTTATCGAAAAATATTAGCAGAAAAATTTGCTCAAAATGGGCGCCTTCGCAGTCAGGTTATAAGTGCTGCTTCATACAATTAATTATAATATCTTGTAGCACAGGCCAGAAAGCCTGTGCATTGTTTTTTACCACAGAGACACAGAGGTAACAGAGAAAATTGGCAACGGATTAAAACGGATGTAACGGATAAATATTGCTGCTTAACTAAAGATTGCTTCGCGCAGAATTACACGATTATTTCTTCTTACAGTTAAGTTTTTGTTTGTTCTGGAAGCAACAGTTACACCATATGTAAACTTACCATTAACAGCTTCAAAGTATCTTCCTCTGTTTTGAGAACCATCTACAGTTAGAGGTAAACGGGGGCGAGCGTGCTATATTTCCAATGTTAATGGACTTTGCGAGCTGGAATATTCATAACTCAGTAATTCTGATTGATGAGATTGAATTGCATCTACATCCACCAATGCAACAAGCATTTTTACGCGCGCTACCCAAACTAGGTAACAATAATCAGTTTATAATTACTGCCCACTCTGATTATATCGAGCCATTAGTGCCAGAAGCATATATTATACGGTTAGAGGTGTAACGGTGAGTGTAGTTGGTGATAAAGTCATTTTTTATGAAGGTAAACAAACAAGCTTAGATTTTAGGTTAATTAACAAAGTTATTGGCAACAAGCAACAGGAAAGTCCGTCACTACAAGCACCAACACAGCCAAACACACGAAGTAACTGACCGAACTTGATAAATAATAGGGTATTGCGCTTTAATATAAGTCAAACTAATTTATATATCTATATTAAAGTAGGTAAAAAAATGAGTCCAGAGCAAGAACTACTAGCCAAATGGCGTACTTTACCCAAAGAAAGACAAGATGAAGTCTTAGATTTTGTCGAATCTCTCCATACCAAAACAGTACAACCACAACCCGCAACTCCTGTTAACAAATCTCAACTAAGACAGCGCTTACGCCAAATACGCGCTGAAATTGTTGCATCCGGTGAACACTTATTAACCAGAGAAGAACTTGAAAAAGAAATAGCAAGTCGTCGAGGTGGTTTACAGGAAGACACATGAAAATAAGTTTTATTGACTCTGGGGTGCTAGTTACTGCCGCACGGAGTGTCGGGGAATTATCCGAAAAAGCTCTATCTATTTTAGAAGACCCCGAACGAGAACTTGCATCCAGTGAGTTCATCAAGCTAGAAGTAATTCCCAAAGCTGTTTATAATCGACAAACTAAAGAAACTGAATTTTACGAAACATTTTTTAACACTGTCACTTACTGGGCGCCGGATTTAACTAAAATTGTTCAAGATGCTTATCAAATTGGTAGTCAGTACGGTTTAGCTGCAATGGATGCATTGCATCTGGCTGCTGCACTATCAATTTTGATTGTCATGGTTCGTTGATGGTATATGCAGATATTCAGGAAGGGGTAAAACGGAACAGGTATACTTATCAGGCAAGGTGGGGACGCGAAGATATTAAACCCTACGAAGGATTAAAAGCATTTTTGTTTTTGGATGGGGAAAGCAAAGGTAAAGCTGACCCAGTGGAAGCTCTTGAATTAGCAAATTTATTAACCCTGAAAGGAATACCTGTATGTATACTCAACGCTTGTCAGTCAGGGAAACAAGTTAAAAGTGAGGGAGAAGAAAGTTCCCGTGAGACGAGTTTGGGTAGCAGGTTGATGAGTGCGGGAATGCAAATGGTTGTAGCAATGGGATATTCTGTAACTGTTTCTGCCGCGCGCTTGATGATAGAACATCTGTATAAAAACTTATTTGCAGGCAAAGAAATAAACGAAGCGATACGGTTAGGTAGAAGAGAGTTATATAATGATAAGACGCGCAGAGCTTATTTTAATAGCAATATTGATTTGGAAGATTGGCTGTTACCTGTGGTTTATAGTAACCGACAGGTTGACTTGCGGTTGCGGAAGCCTACACCAGAAGAAGAAGAGGAGTATTTTAATAAGAAAAGTAAACTATATCAGTATACGGCGCCTGAATATGGATTTATTGGACGAGATTTAGAAATACTAAAGATAGAAAAAGCTTTATTTCGTCATAATGTATTACTTTTACAGGGAATGGGAGGAACAGGAAAAACCACCCTGTTAAATCATTTACGTAGTTGGTGGCAGACAACAAATTTTCCATCAAATGCATCAGATATATTTTACTTTGGTTACGATGAAAGAGCTTGGACACTAACACAAATTTTATTTGAGATTGGCAAGCGTATATATAATAAATTTGAGTTTGCCAATTTCCAAGCGATGAATATAACTGCTCAAATACAGAAATTACTCGCAAAACTGCGCGCGTTAGCTTATATTTTAATATTAGATAATTTAGAATCCATAACAGGACAACAATTAGCAATTCAAAATACTCTACCAGAACCAGAGCAAAAACAGCTACAAGACTTTTTAACACGCTTGGTAGGAGGAAAAACGCGGGTAATTTTGGGTTCCCGTAGCTCCGAGACTTGGTTGCAAGGAGCGTTTAAACAGAATATATACAATTTACAGGGATTGGATGATGAAGCGAGAACAGAGTTATCTAATAAAATATTAGAGCGCAACGTGGTGGATGAGCGCAAGATTGGTAAAATTAGAGAAGATAAAAATTTCCAGAAAATAATGAAGCTGTTAGCGGGGTATCCGTTAGCAATGGAAGTAGTGTTAGCAAATTTGAAAAGTCTTTCACCTCAGAAGCTCCTAGAAAAGTTAGAAGCAGCAGATATTAATTTAGATAAGGAGAGAGCGAGTGAGGACAAAACTCAGAGTATTCTCAAATGTGTAGAATACTCCCATAGTAATTTATCACCAGATGCTCAGAAGTTGTTATTGTGTCTGGCGCCTTTTAGTGGGTTTATTGATAGGGGTAGTATTCCTAATTATGTTGAAGAGTTGCAGAAGTTAGAAGCGTTTCAAGATTATGATTTTGATAAGTTTGATGCGGCAATTCAAGAAGCGATAAATTGGGGTTTATTATCTGACCTCTCCCCTAACCCCTCTCCTGCAAGTCAAGGGGAAGAGAGGTTGTTACAAATTCAGCCAATTTTTCCCTTCTTTTTAAAAGCGAAATTAGCAGAGCTTGAACCAGTTACCCGTGAAGCATTACAAGAAGGTTTTAAAAACAACTATATTGGCTTGGCTTATTTGTATTATAAGTATATGAAATCTCAGGAAGCATCAGAAAGACAATTCGGTATTTTCTTCTGTCAGCTAGAGTATGAAAACTTATATAATGCTTTACAAATTTGCTTAACGAAACAAGAAACACTTGATATCTTCTTTTGTTTGTATGAATACCTAGAACTAATTAATGATATTCAAAGTAATTTGAAACTATCAGAATTTGTTTGTAATGCACAAACAGCTTATCCATCAGAAATTAGAACAAGAGAGGTAGGTTTACATATTATAATGGCACTCGACCGTCTTGCTAACTGTTATTCACAAACACAAAATTATCTCAAAGCTAAAGAAATTTATCAGCAAGTTGTTGGATTAATACAACAGCTTAAAGATGTGGAAGCAACACAAATCAATTCTTACTTAGCTAGCACTTACCACCAGTTGGGATACGTTGCCCAAGAAATGCGGGAATACGAGCAAGCACGCAATTACTACCAACATGCTTTGGACAT
>ERZ1066124.795-NODE-795-length-14034-cov-8.010444_pt1 | contig 14034 bp, 10 predicted proteins | sample MGYA00382771_ERZ1066124 | MGnify/ENA primary metagenome ERZ1066124 (study PRJEB33369, sample SAMEA5778354) | biofilm metagenome | biome: Industrial cooling water; feature: Water cooling tower basin; material: Biofilm | place: United Arab Emirates | collected... | reverse complement strand
GCTATCAGGGAGGCCACGTCGAATACTTCAAGTATATGCGCGATTTGCTGGTGGAGCGCGGCGCGGGCCACATCCGGCTCTTCGGCGGCGGCGGCGGCGTCATTCTGCCTACCGAGATCGAGGAACTGCACGGCTACGGCATCACCCGCATCTACTCGCCCGACGACGGCCGCGCGATGGGCCTGCAAGGGATGATCAACGATTTGCTCGAAAAATCAGACTTCCCGACCGGCCGCAACCTCAACGGCGAAGCCACCCACCTGCCCCAGCGCGACCCGCGAGCCATCGCGCGCCTGATCTCAGCCGCCGAAAACGACCCCGAAGGGTTTAAGAAAGTTTCTGGGTTCTTGTTTCCTGTTTCTGGTTCAGAAGACGCCGACGATAAACAGAAACCAGAAACCAGCAACCAGAAACCAGCAACCCCCATCCTCGGCATCACCGGCACGGGCGGCGCGGGCAAGTCGTCGCTCGTGGACGAGCTGGTGCGCCGCTTCCTGCTCGACTTTCCCGACAAGACGCTCGCCATCATCTCCGTCGATCCGAGCAAGCGCAAAACCGGCGGCGCCCTCCTCGGCGACCGCATCCGAATGAATGCCATCGCCAACGACCGCGTGTATATGCGCTCGCTGGCCACGCGCCAGAGCAATCTGGCCCTGAGCAAATACGTGCAGGATGCGCTGGATGTGGTGAAGGCCGCGTCGTTCGATTTGATCATTCTCGAAACCAGCGGCATCGGCCAGTCCGACACCGAAATCATCGAGCACTCCGACGCCTCGCTCTACGTGATGACGCCCGAATATGGCGCCGCCACGCAGCTCGAAAAAATCGATATGCTCGATTTCGCCGACGTCATTGCGCTCAATAAATTCGACAAGCGCGGCGCCCAGGACGCCCTGCGCGACGTGCGGAAGCAATACCAGCGCAACCACAACCGCTGGGATTCGCCGGTCGAGGCGATGCCCGTCTTCGGCACCATCGCGGCGCAGTTCAACGACCCCGGAATGAACCGCCTCTACCGCCGCGTGCTGGCGGTATTGAACGAAAAAACGGGAACGAACTTCGAGTCAATCCTCGCCACCACGGCCGAGGAAAGCGAAAAAGTATTCATCATTCCGCCCGCCCGCACACGCTATCTGTCGGAAATCGCCGAAAGCAACCGCGCCTACGATAAATGGGTGGCGGAACAGGCCGCACTCGCCGAACAGGCGCAGGCGTGGCAAACCGTAAGCGCTCATTTGCCGGAAGAATTAAAAGGCAAAGCAGATTCGGCGCTCCGGCAACTAACCTCCGAAAATCAGCAGATTCTCGAAAACTGGGACGCCAAAGCCGAGCAATACCGCGCGCCGGAATTCATTTTCAAGGTGCGCGACCGGGAATTGCGTGTTAAAACGCACCACGAAAGCCTGAGCCATCTGCAAATCCCGAAAGTGGCCGTGCCGCGTTATTCGGGCTGGGCCGACCGCCTGCGGTGGGCGTTGCAGGAAAATTACCCCGGCGAGTTTCCGTACACGGCGGGCGTGTTTCCGTTCAAGCGCGAGGGCGAAGACCCCACGCGGATGTTTGCCGGCGAAGGCGGCCCCGAGCGCACCAACCGCCGCTTCCACTATGTAAGCAAGGGCCTGCCCGCCAAGCGCCTCAGCACCGCCTTCGACTCGGTGACGCTCTATGGCGAAGACCCCGATTGGCGGCCCGACATCTACGGCAAAATCGGCAACTCCGGCGTGAGCGTGTGTTGCCTCGACGACGCCAAGAAACTCTACAGCGGCTTCGATCTGAGCCACCCGGCTACGTCGGTGTCGATGACAATCAACGGCCCGGCAGCCATCGTGGCGGCGTTTTTTATGAACGCCGCCATCGACCAGAATTGCGAGAAATACATCCACGAAAACGGCCTCGAAGCCGAAGTTGAGGCAAAAATCGCGGCGCTGTACGCGGGCAACACGCGCCCCGCCTACACCGGCGAGTTGCCGGAAGGCAACGACGGCCTCGGCCTGCTGCTGCTCGGCGCGACGGGCGACCAGGTGCTGCCCGCCGACGTGTACGCCAAAATCAAAGCCGACACCCTGAGCGCCGTGCGCGGCACCGTGCAAGCCGATATTCTGAAAGAAGACCAGGCGCAAAACACCTGTATTTTCTCGACCGAGTTTTCGCTGCGCCTGATGGGCGACGTGCAGGCGTATTTCATTCAGCACAACGTCCGCAATTTTTATTCGGTCTCGATTTCGGGCTACCACATCGCCGAAGCGGGTGCCAACCCCATCACACAACTCGCCCTGACGCTGAGCAACGGCTTCACGTACGTCGAATACTACGTGAGTCGGGGGATGAACGTCAACGATTTCGCGCCGAATCTGTCGTTCTTTTTCTCCAACGGCATCGACCCGGAATACGCCGTGATTGGGCGGGTGGCGCGGCGCATCTGGGCAAAGGCGATGAAAAAGAAGTACGGTGCCAACGCTCGCTCGCAGATGTTGAAGTACCACATCCAGACGTCGGGCCGCTCGCTGCACGCGCAGGAAATCGACTTCAACGACATCCGCACCACCTTGCAGGCGCTCTACGCGATTTACGACAACTGTAACTCGCTCCATACCAACGCCTACGACGAGGCCATCACCACGCCGACCGAAGAATCGGTGCGCCGCGCGATGGCGATTCAGCTCATCATCAACCGCGAGCTGGGTTTGGCCAAAAACGAAAATCCGCTGCAAGGCGCCTTCATCATCGAAGAGCTGACCGATCTGGTCGAGGAAGCCGTGCTGCTCGAATTCGACCGCATCACGGAGCGCGGCGGCGTGCTGGGCGCGATGGACACAATGTATCAGCGCGGCAAGATTCAGGAGGAAAGCCTGTATTACGAGATGCAGAAGCACACGGGCGAGTATCCGATTATCGGCGTCAACACGTTCCTCAGCTCCAAAGGCTCGCCGACGGTGATTCCGGCCGAAGTCATCCGCGCGACGGAGGACGAGAAGAAGGCGCAAATCGCCACCCGCGACGCGCTGCACACCCGGCAGGCCGAAGCGGCGCCCGCCACGCTCCGCCACTTGCAGCAAGTGGCCGTGCGGAACGGCAACCTCTTCGCCGAATTGATGGACGCCGTGAAGGTCTGTACACTCGGGCAGATTACGAACGCGCTGTTTGCGGTGGGTGGGCAGTACCGGCGGAATATGTAGCGCTGCCGCACTTCATCGTTACCGAAACTCTACCAGTCACTCCCAGGTTGCGCCGAAGTATGATGACGGCCACCCAGCTACTCTTGGAAATCAATCGCCTGCCGCTGCCGGAACGGCTACGACTGGTAGAGTTGACTATCCACTCCATTCGGCAGAAACCTGCTGGTCAACCGAGTATGGCGGAGGCCGCCCAGCAACTGCTGGCTGATTACCAGTCGGACCCGGAGCTGACGGCTTTTACGGCCCTCGACGGCGAGAGCTTCTATGAAGCGCGGTGAAATCTGGCTCATTAGCCTTGACCCGACGGTGGGCGCGGAGATGCAGAAAACGCGTCCCGCCATCATCGTCAATGATGATGCTTTAGGATTGCTCCCCTTACGCGTCATCGTCCCGCTAACCGATTGGAAAGATCGGTACGCCGCCGCCGCGTGGATGGTGAAGCTGGAGCCGGATAGTCGTAACCGTTCACTGAAACCTTCGGCGGCGGATTGTTTTCAACTCCGTTCGGTCTCGCAGCAACGGTTTGTCAAGCAAATCGGGGAGGTAAGTGAGGCTGCGTTGAAAGAAATAGCAGATGCGCTAACGAAGGTGCTACGATTGGAGGAGTGACTGAGAACGTGTTAGGAATTTCACGTACTGGCCCTTTTCCGCCTGTAACCGGAACGCTACTATTGGCTCAACCGCCCGGCTTACTATGGGCATATTCAGTTAGGCGTCCACTATTACGTGCTGCGCTGGGAGCGGTGCATACCGTTCCTGTTGCTGCTGCCGGCGGCGGTGGCGGAGTCGGCCGCGCTCACGTCGCCGAGATGAGGGAATTTGCCTGCCACTAGATCACTACCCGCGATTTTCTGGTCGGTGTACGGTTCGTAGAGACGCATCCTTGCGTCTCCGGTGGTTGGGGCTGTGCAGCGGAGACGCAAGGATGCGTCTCTACGCCATACACAGCACCCAAATCGGCTCTACTTGTACATTATACAGCCGATTGGCTTGCGTGTACGACGAGTCAGTTGGACATTCATCCCGCAATCACCGGCCGGTCTTGCCTGAGCTGCTGCCGAGTGGCATCGGCGGAACAGACAAGCACCGCCGCACCGTTACAGGCACCTACAGCGGTTTTCGGGTCTATTTACGTCATTGTAGAGTCATTGTAGAGACGCATCTTTGCGTCTCCGGCGAGTCAGCCAATCAGCGGCGCCGGGCAGCGGAGACGCGAGGATGCGTCTCTACTGCGTACACTGACCCTGAATCCGCTCTAAGTGGTGAAGGATACCTACGTGTTGACAAGAAGTACGCGCATCGTCGGGTTGTTGGCGGGCCTGCTGGCAAGCGCCTGCACCGCCCGCCAGACCCCGCAGACGAAGAACGACCAGGTGGCCCGCGCCACTTCCGACAGCGTGGCCGCCGCCATCCGGCAAGGGTTTTCGTGGACGCAGGCCGAGAGCACGGCTACCGTGAAGCCGCCCGTGCAGGCCAGCCACGTATTTTACCCGCGCTTCTCGACTGCCAAGCTCTTCGGTGTGTGGGCGCTCGACCTCACGGCGCCCCACGCCGATTTCTGGCTCGACCCCGAGTTTTTCTACCTCGCCGAGGCCGAGGAAGAAGGCAACCGCCCGTACGTCATCGAAGACGATTCCATCAAAATCTACTACAAGAGCTACACCGCCAAAGGCCGCATCGTGCGCGCCACCGGCGATACGCTGGTGCTGAGCGTCAACGGCGGCGAGGACGCGACGTATTTTCGGTGGAAGGAGTAGCTGATGCTTTACTCTTCACGATGAAGCCTTTCGCGTAGTACTGCCGGCACTATGGTGATACCCAATTACAGCACGTTTGGAAGTGGTGTACGGTCCGTAGCAGGAGACGCATACTTGCGTCTCCTGCGGTTGGGCAATATGGTGGTGCCCCGCGTGCAGTGCTGCCGTGCAGTGCTGCCGTGCAGAGAAGACGCAAGTATGCGTCTCTACTCCAGATCGAGCTGCACCGAGCGATCAAGCGTCTCCTCCAGCGCGATGAGGGTTTCGGTGCGCTCGATGCCTTCCACGAGCTGAATCTTGTCGTGGAGCACCTGGCGCAGGTGGTTGGTGTCTTTGCACACCATCCGGCAGAAGAGGCTGTAGTTGCCGGTGGTGTAGTGGATGGAGATGATCTCGGGAATCTTGCTCAGCGCCTCGACCACACGATCCGACATCGAGCTTTTCTCGAGGTACACGCCCAGGAACGCCGAGATGTCGTAGCCGAGCTTGGCGTAATCAATCTTAAGGGTGGCGCCCTTCACCAGGCCCATCTCCTCTAGCTTGTTCATTCGGACGTGGACGGTGCCGCCGCTCACCATTACGCGCTTGGCGACTTCGGTGTACGGCATCTTGGCGTCCTCGATGAGTAATGCCAAAATTCGGCGGTCGATACTGTCAATTTCGTAATGGGAAGCCACGGAGCAGGAGGATTGTTAATTTTTTTGCAAGTTACGTATAAATATCTTGCCAATAGTGTAAAAATTCAAGGAAAAGACTAGAAAATTTGCAACAACCAATGCCGTTCACCTACCTTTGTCGTAATCAAAGACGAGGAAGCCGGTTCGCTGGCCGTGTCAGCGCGGGCCTTGGGCCTTGCTGCGACTCCTCGAAGTTGATTGGTTGATTGGTGTGAAAAAGGCGGCTCTTTGGGCCGCCTTTTTCATTTCGGGCCGATTCAGTACGTAACAGCCTATCCGTTGCGCGGCTATGCGGTTGAGCCGTAGAGACGCATCCTTGCGTCTCCGCCGATCGGCAACGCTGCACCGGACGCCCACCCGCAGTACCTAACTGCCGGAGACGCAAGGATGCGTCCTTACTGCTTCGCAACGGCGCCATTTTTCCGCAGCGCGTCAACCCCGGCGTCGAGGAAGCGGGCGAAGGCCGTGGCGTCGAGGTCGTAGGCACGGGGCGCCACGAGCGGGCGGAGCGAATCGTCGGCGGGGTCGAGCACGACGTAGTAGGGCTGGGCGTTGGCGTTGAACTTCGTGATCTGGAGGTCGAAGTTGCGGGCGCCGACGGTGGTTTTCGGCTGGCCGTCGCGCGGGCTGATGGTGTGCTCGGCGGCGGGCAGGTCGGTTTTGTCATCGACGTAGAGCGCCACCACCACGTATTGCTCGCGCAGGCGGCGGAGCACTTCGGGGTCGGACCACACGCGGGCTTCCATCTCGCGGCAGTTCACGCAGCCGTGGCCGGTGAAATCGATGAAAATGGGTTTGCCTTGCGCTTTGGCACAGCGGCGGGCCTGCTCCAGATCGAAGTAGCCGGTGAGCTGGTGCGGCAGGTGCAGAAAATCGGCGTAGCGCGGGGCTTCGCAGGCGGCGGGCAGGGGCGCCGCGCCGTGCCCGACGGCCACCGCCGAGCCGCCGCCCGCCGCCGTGGCCCCGCCGCGCGTGAGGTCGAACGGGAGCGACGTTTGCGGTGGCAGGAAACCCGCCAGCGGCGCCAGCGGCGCCCCGAACAGCCCCGGAATCAGATACACCGTGAAGCCGAGCGCCACCGTAGCCAGCAACAGGCGCGGTACGCTCAGGTACGGCAGCTCCGAATCGTGCGAGAGCTTGATTTTGCCGAGCAGGTAGAAGCCGAGCAGGCCGAAGAGCACAATCCAGAGCGCCAGAAAGACGTCGCGGTTGAGCAGATTCCAGTGATATACCTGGTCGGCGGTGCTCAGGAATTTGAGGGCGAGCGCCAGCTCCAGAAAGCCGAGCGTCACCTTCACGACGTTGAGCCAGCCGCCTGAGCGGGGCAGCGTTTTGAGTAGCGTTGGAAAGAAGGCGAACAACGTGAAAGGCAGGGCGAAAGCCAACCCAAACGACAGCATCCCCAGGGCCGGTAATAGTGTCTCGCCACCAGCTGACAGCGCCAGGATGGTACCCACAATAGGCCCGGTGCAGGAAAATGACACCACCACCAGCGTGGTCGCCATAAAGAAGATACCGGCCCAGCCGCCTTTGTCGGCCTGTTGGTCCACTTTATTGACCAGCGCATTCGGCAGCGTCAGCTCAAACAGCCCTAAAAACGACAGTCCAAACACTACCAACACGGCGAAAATCAGCAGATTGGGCGCCCAGTGCGTAGCGATGAAGTTGGGGGCTTCCTGTCCGAACAGCTTCACGACCAACAGACCCATTACCGTGTAGATGCCCACGATAGAAGCACCATATACGAGGGCTTTAAACATTCCGCGCCGCCGCGAATCACCGGAATTGATGAAGAGAGAGACAGTCATCGGGACCATTGGATACACGCACGGCGTGATTACGGCGAGCAAGCCGAAGCCAAAGGCCACAAGCAAAAAGCTCCACAGCCCGCCTTCGGCGGGAGGCGAGGCGGCCGCAGAAGTCGCGGGCACCGTCCCGGTGCCCGATTGTTGAGTCGTGCGTCTCGATATGGCGGCCGTTGGTTTCGACGTTGCAGCAGTGGGGGAAACGGGTGCAGCCGCTTCTTCCGTTTTCTCCTCGCTTGTAACCGGCACCGGGACGGTGCCGGCGACGCCTTTTGCATCCGGCGTTAGGGCGCCGGTGGCGCCGGTTTTCGGCGCTGGCGCGGCCACCGGTTTGCCTTCCGCCTTCACATCGAACGAAAACGCGCCGCTCAGCGGGACGCATTGGCCGCTTACTTCCGAGCAGCTTTGGCCTTCGTAGGTGCCGTTGATGACGACCGGCGCCGCCAGCACCTTCACCCGCTGCCGAAACTCGGCCGTGCCGGTGAAGTAGGTGTACTCGCCGCCCCACGTGTCGTCAAACTTTTTCTTCGGATGCTGCGGCAGCAGCTTGCCCATCAGCGCGTAGCTCGGATGCTGCTTGAAGTTGACGGTGGTGACGATTGGCCCGAGGTTGGGGTCGAAATCCGACGAGTAGAGATACCATTCGGGAATGATCTTCACCGAAAAAATCAGCTCCACCTCTTCGCCCACTTTCACGGTGGGGCGGGCGGGCCGGAAGCTCCATTGCGTGGGTTCGATGAGCTGGGCGGTGGCGCCGCGCGGTACGACCGCGAGCAGCACCAGCAGCACCGGCAGCAGCAGCGCCGCCAACGAGCGCCGGACGGGCACGGCCCGACTCACCCCGGCAGGAGCGACAAAATTGACCATCAGCGTGGACGTTGATTGACTGATACGAGCGTTGAAGAGCGTTGGGAAGCGTAAAAGTAAATCTGCTTCGGCGCGCAATCATCACCCGCAACGCACCCGATGTCGGTTTCCTCCCGTACTTTGCTACCGTTCCCCCTTTCCTTAGACTCCCGGGCGCGCACATTGCCCCGGCGGAGTCGCCTCGATGATTGGTAGTATAATCGCCACCCTTCTGCTGGTCGCGCTGAATGGGTTTTTCGTAGCGGCCGAATTTGCGCTCGTCAAGGTACGCGCCTCGCAAATCGAACTGAAAGCCCAGGCGGGCAATCGGTTCGCGCGGATGACGCAGCATATGCTCGTCAATCTCGACGCCTATTTGTCGGCTACGCAGCTCGGCATCACGCTCGCCTCGCTGGGGCTGGGCTGGGTAGGCGAAGACGTGGTGTCGGAAATCGTGCTCGCCGCGATGCACACGATGGGCGCCGCCCCCGACCCCGTGCTCGCGCACCGCATTTCGGGGCCGCTGGCGTTCGCGGTCATCACGGTGCTGCACATCACGTTCGGCGAACTGGCGCCTAAATCGCTCGCCATCCAGCGGCCCGAGAGCACCTCGCTGGCGCTGGCCCTGCCGATGCAGGCGTTTTACTGGATCGCGCGCCCGGCCATTTTCGTGCTCAACGGCCTGAGCGGCTTGATTTTACGCCTCATCGGGCTGCGCGCCGTGCCGCATATGGAAGCCCACTCGGCCGATGAACTGCGCCTGATTCTGGAGCAAAGCAAAACCTCCGGCGAACTGCACACCGACGAACACGAGTTGATCGAAAACGTCTTCGAGTTCAACGACCGAATGGTGAAGCAGATTATGGTGCCGCGCACCAAAATCGCCGCCATCCCCGTGACCCTCACCGAAGACGAAGCCCTCACTAAGCTCCTCGACGATGGGTTTTCGCGGGTGCCGGTGTACGATGAGGTCATCGACAACATCGTCGGCATTCTGTACGTCAAGGACTTGCTCGCCAAAGCGCGGCGCCAGCAGGAGCCGGTGGTACTCAGCCAGATTATCCGGCCGGCGTACTTCGTGCCCGAGACCATCAAGATTCACACGCTGCTCAAGCAGTTTCAGAGCCGCCACCTGCATATGGCCATCGTCACGGACGAGTTCGGCGGCGTGAGCGGCTTGGTGACGATGGAAGACGTGGTGGAAGAGTTGGTCGGCGAGATTCAGGACGAATACGACAACGAAACCGCCCAAGTCGAGCAGACAGGCCCCTACGAATTCCGGGTCGATACGTCGCTGGCTGTGCCCGACGCCAACGAAGCCCTCCCCTTCCCGCTACCCGAAGCCGAAAGCTACGAGACGGTCGGCGGCTACCTGCACCTGCTCTACGAAGGCATCCCCGAGGTCAACGACCTGGCGCAGAACGACGATTACGAATTCCGCGTGTTGCAACGCTCGCAGCGCAACGTGGAGTTGGTGCAACTGACCGTGCGCGCCGAAAAGCGCGCAGAAGACGAGGAGCTGTAACACCGAGGCTCACTCGGTGACGGTGGTTGGGCGACGTGGCGAGCGCCGTCTCGGCGCCGCGTACGATGTAGCAACGCAGCCTCTCACGCGGCGCCGAGACGGCGCTCGCCACGTTGGTTAGCCGCCGAGGACTTCCGACAGAATATCCAGCGACCGCACCGGCCCCAGATTTTCGACGTGCAGGCGGTAGTACGCCAGCAGCAGATGCAGCAGCTCGCGGCGCTCGCGCCCGCTCTGCACGGCCACGGCTACGGCTTCGTACGGCCCGCGCAGCACGGCCTCGAAGCGGTCTTCCAGTTCCGAAAGGGTCAGACCGGCGCTCAGGCTTACGCCGCGCGGCGTGTTGGGCGCCAGCACACCGCCGCTCAACAACTGATTAACTACGTCTTCGCCGGAGCGCGGCGCGAAGCCCAGATACTGAGTCAGGCCGAGCAGAAACGTCAGCGGGAAGTTCTCAAACCCGGCCTCGGCCTGGTCGAAGCCGACCAACTGCTCGCGCAGCCACACGAAGAGCACGTCGTTCGGCTCTTCTTCGCGCACGGCGCGGCTCACCACTTCCGAGAGCACCATCGCCACGCTTGCCTTCCGCATATCGTAGGGGATGGTGTGGTAGGCGTACGCCACCCGATACTCGCTCAGCCGCGTCAGGCCGCCGCCTTTTTTGGCGGGGTATGCCACCAGATCGAGCAGCGTGAACGGCTGAAACAGCGCCAGCCGCGACGGTGCCTTTCCCCCCGACCGCACCGAGTTCACCACGTAGCTCTGTACCCCCAACTCGCGGGTGTAGATGCGCGTGATGATCGACGTCTCGCGGTAGCGCAGGTAGCTCAGGACGAGGCCCTGGGTTTTGATGAGCATAAAAAATGAGGAGTTGGTTAATGAGGAATGAAGAATGAGGAATGAGGAATTGTCAATTGACTGATTCCTCATTCCTCATTCCTCATTCCTCATTCTTCATTCTTCATTCCCCCATCACGGCCACTTTGCTGACGCAGGTGTTTTGGCCGTCGGGGTCGGAGGCGTAGGCGAGGTAGATGCCCGTGCGGACGCGGCGGCCGTTGTAATCGCGGGCATCCCAGACGGCGCGCGAGCCGTTGGCCTTCGTCTCGTACACGAGCTGGCCGGCCACGTCGGTGATTTTGACGGTGGCGCCGCCCGGCAAGCCATCGAAGGCAATCTGGCCGCTGAACCGCGCGGGCACCGGGTTCGGAAACACTTTCGCGCAGACCGGTTCAGGCTCGGTGCTCGGCTCGGTGGCGGTGCCGCGCAGCGCGATCAGGCCATTGTCGGTCCCGACGAATATTTCGCCGGTGGTGCCGTTGATCGACAGCGAGTTGACGGCATTCGACGGCAGCGGCGAATTGTCGGCCGTATAGCGCGCGATCAGCTCGTCGCCGTCTTCGTTGAAGAGGTAGAGACCATCGTCGGTGCCGATCCATTTGCGGTTGGCCCCATCGACAGCGATGACCTTCGCCGTCACGCCATCGAGCAACGGGCGGCGGTCGATGATGGGGAAACTGGCGTTGTACGACGAGGTGCTGAACACGCCGGCCGTGTTGTAGAATACCTGAACGCCCTTCGCGGTGCCGACCCAGACATCACCCTTCCGGTCTTTTGCCATCGTGTACACGCTCCCCGCTAACGCCCCGTTTCCGTTGGCGCTGCCGAGCTGCCGGAAGCGGCCGGTGGAGCTGTTGAGCACGATAAGGTAGGCAGTACTGGCTGCCCGAGAGAAAAAGCCCGAGATCCACTTGAAGCCGTTGTCATCGATGATGATTTTTTCGGCCCGCTCGGCACCGGCCACGCCTTGCAGGTAGGGCGTCCACTGGCTGGTGGTGGGGTTGAACGAGAACACGCCCGGCCGGCCCGGGATGTCGGTGTAGTTGGTCACCCACACGACTCCGGCCGCATCGACGGCCACACCAGCTACCCGGGCGTCGAGGGGGTCGGTGCTGAGGTTCACAACCTGCAACGGCGAATTGGAGGGATCGAACTGGCGAGTCGGGCCGTCAGGGCCGCTCCACTCGATAAGGCCCCGACCCCACGAGGCGATGTAGAGCTTGCGATTGGCCGGGTTCCAGGCGGCGGCGGACAGGTCGTTGTCGTTGCGCGGAAAGTTGCCGTTCGGCACGGTGGCGCGCTCATAGGTGATCCAACGGCCGCCGGTGCGGTGCGCGAAACCCACGCGACGGCCCCGCCCGCTGGTGCCCTGGTTGTAGCTGCCGCTCAGGCCCCACATATCGGCGCCCTCGCCGGGGGCCGTGGCAAAGGAGATGTCGTAGCGCGGGCCGTTGGGGGCCACAGTGGCCGTGATGGTGCCAGCGGCGTCGAGTACCTGCAAACCCTTGATGTAGTCGGCGATGAAATAGCCGCCACCGGTGGCGGGCAGCACCTGCGCCACGCCGCCCACCCCGGCCGGGGTAAGGCGCGTGATGGTTTCATTGGGCTGCATCACCTCAAAAAACGGCTCCTGCACGTGCGCGACGACCAGCCGGTTGTTCGCCACGCTGACGGCCGTATTGATCAGATCGGTACTCGCCACGCCCGGCACCCCAACCGCCCCGGTTGGCCCGAGCCGGAACAAGCCCTTCCACGAACCCGCGAAGTAGAAGCGGGCGCCGAAGCGCGCGATGGAAAGCGCGTTTTGGTAAACGGGTGCCAGAAAAGACGTCCAGTTGGCGAAATCGAGCAGGTTGCGCGAGCGCCGCCCCACCAGCACTCCCAACCCATCGGCGCGCGAGGCGACCACCGAATCGGCGCTGACGGCGATGCTGCCGATGCTGATATTCTGCCCATTATCGAGGCCGACGTAGGAATCGACGATCTCGAACCGCCGCAGGTCGAGCACCACGATGCCGAACGTGCAGGCCAAAAACGCCTGGCCGTCGTGCGTAGCGATGTTGTTGATAGACTTGGCGCCCACGATGGTACGGCGTTCCACGTCGGCGACATTGACGATGCGATTGGTGCGCGGGTCGAGCAGGTCGATGTTGGCATCGCGGTAGCCGATGACGATCAGACCCGTGGTTTCGTCGTAGGCCAGGGCGGCCACCACGACGCCGGCCAGTCCGTCCTGCTTCGAGAGCACCCGCACGGAGTTATCGGTGAGGTCGTATTTGAAGAGGCCGTAGGCGCCCGCCACGTACACGGCGTTGTTGGCCTCGACCAGCCGCAGCGCCGTGGTGCCGGGCGCAATCAGCTCCCACTGGCCCACGGGGCGCTGGGCGTGGGCCGCCCCGCCGCCGAGCAGCGCGGCGCTCCACAACAAGCCAAAAGCGAGCGAAAAGAACAGGCGCCGGGGCGCCGAGAGTCGGGTATACGACATAGAAAAATCTACAATCGGCGAGATGCCGGGCGGGAGGGTGGCCGACAAGCAGCTTCCGCGCCCGCCGAACCCTGAAAGTAAAGTTGCGACCCTAACGCCGCTGAACCTGAAAACGTCTAATCGAGGGCGGCTTTTTCGGCCTGCCCTTCCAGAAAGCACGCCCGGCAGCGGGCTTCGTAGGAGTCGGTTTCGCCGAGCAGTACGCGCTCGGCCGAGGCGGTGAGGCGGAACGAGTAGGCGGCGGGGTCGCCGCAGCGGACGCACACGGCGTGGACTTTCGTCACAAACTCGGCCACGGCCAGCAGCGCGGGCATCGGGCCGAAGGGGCGCCCGGCGAAATCCATATCCAGCCCGGCGCAAATGACGCGGATGCCGCGGTCGGCGAGCTGGTTGCAGACGTCGGGCAGCGCCGAGTCGAAGAATTGGGCTTCGTCGATGCCCACCACGTCGCAGTTGGCGCCGAGCAGCAGCACATCCGACGCGAACTGGATGGGCGTCGAGCGGATGCTCGTCTGGTTGTGGCTCACGACATCCTGCTCGTGGTAGCGCGTATCAAGGGCGGGCTTGAAGATTTCGACGCGCTGCCGGGCGATGCGCGCGCGGGTCAGGCGCCGGATCAGCTCTTCGGTTTTGCCCGAAAACATCGACCCGCAGATCACCTCGAGCCACCCCCGGCGGGCGGGCAGCGGCTGGGTGTCGGCAGGCGTAGGGCGCAGCGTGAGGCGGGGTTCGAGGAAGAGAGACAACGACAAAAGCGGTAAACGTAGGGGCGGGCCTCGTGCCCGCCCGCACGGAGCACGGAGGCAGCCAGGCGCGGGCGGGCGCAAGGCCCGACCCTACGTGTAGGACAACTGCGGCAACTGCCCTTCGGGCGGCACCGTGGCGCGAAGTTCGGCACCGGGCGGCACGTCGTCGGTGGCGGG
>ERZ1066124.794-NODE-794-length-14041-cov-7.719720_pt1 | contig 14041 bp, 12 predicted proteins | sample MGYA00382771_ERZ1066124 | MGnify/ENA primary metagenome ERZ1066124 (study PRJEB33369, sample SAMEA5778354) | biofilm metagenome | biome: Industrial cooling water; feature: Water cooling tower basin; material: Biofilm | place: United Arab Emirates | collected... | reverse complement strand
CGTCTCCGGGCGCGAGCCGCGCCGTCATGTCGACGACCATCTCGGTGTGCGCGCCGGTGTCGACTTCCGGGTGGTACTCGGGGCGCTGCGGCACGCCGTACAGCGCGTCGACCTCGGGCAGCACGACGGCGAGCGCGCCCGCGTCGCGCAGCGTGCGCAGGAAGGCGGATGGCCGCGCTTCGGCGAGCGCGCGCTTCAGCTCCTGCCAGACGCGCTCCGGCACGAGGTGCGCGAGTTCGCCGGCGTCCACCATGCCGCGCATCAGCGCCAGCGTGTCCGGGTGCACGGTGAAGCCGAGCGGCGCGAAGCGCGCCATGAAGCGCGCGGCGCGCAGCACGCGCAGCGGGTCTTCGGCGAAGGCCGGGCTGCAGTGGCGCAGCACGCGCGCCGCGAGATCGCGCTGGCCGCCGAGCGGGTCGACTAGCGTGCTGTCCGCGCTTTGGGCGATGGCGTTGATGGTGAAGTCGCGGCGCCGCAGGTCGTCCTCGAGCGTCACGCCGCGGTCGGCGTGGACAACGAAACCCGTGTAGCCGCGGCCGGCCTTGCGCTCGGTGCGCGCCAGCGCGTACTCCTCCCCGGTGACCGGATGCAGGAACACCGGGAAATCGGCGCCGACGGCCCTGAAGCCCGCCGCGCGCATGGCCGCCGCATCGGTGCCGACGACGACCCAGTCGCGGTCGCCCGGCGCGCGGCCGAGCAGGGCGTCGCGCACCGCGCCGCCGACAAGGTAGACGCGGGCCTCAGCGGGCGCTGCGACGGTAGCGGTCATAGCGCGGCTGCTTCACCGCGTCGGAGCCGAGGATGGCCGGCAGCATCGGCCCGATGCGCGTTGGCGTGATGCCGAGCCGGTGCAGGCCGTCCACCGCGCCCACCGAATCGAGCTTCAGCGAGCGGTAGTTGTCCGAGGAGAACGGTTTTCCGGGAACGAAGTCGAACACGAGGCCCTGCAGGCGTCCGAGCGCGTCGGGAAGCGGCACCACGAGGCGCTTGAGGCCGAGCTGCCGCGCGGTCATCCGCACGAGTTCGCCGAGGGTGAAGGTCTCGGCGCCGTAGAGCTCGTAGACCTGCCCGACGGTGCCGCGGTCGTGCAGCGCGCGGCGCATCGCCTCGACCACGTCGCCCACATAGACCGGCGCGAACTTCGTGCCGGCCTTGGCCAGCGGCAGGAAGGGCGAGAGCTTCAGCAGCGCGCCGAAGCGGCAGAAGAAGCCGTCGCCCGGGCCGAACACCACGGACGGCTCGAAGATCGTCCAGTCGAGGCCGCTGGCCTTCACCGCGGCCTCGGCCTCGCCGCGCGACTTCAGGTAGAAGCTGTCGCCACGCCCGGCGTTCAGCGAGCTCATCTGCAGCAGGCGGCGCACGCCGGCGAGCTGGCAGGCGGCGATGACCAGCTTGGTCAGCGCGACATGGGCGCGCTGGAAACCGCGGCCGTTGTCGCCCGACTCGTTGAGGATGCCGACGAGGTTGATGACGGCGTCCTGCCCGGCGAACGCCGACTTCAGCAGCGACGGGTCGTAGACGTCGCCGGTGACGACGCGGGTGCCGGGCGGCAGCAGGCGCACGAGGTGGGCGTGCGGATTGCGCGACAGCACGGTGAGGGCATGGCCTTCCTGCGCGAGGCGGGCGAGCAGCACGCGGCCGATGAATCCGGTGCCGCCGAGGACGGTGATGTTCATGGGGCGACCTTGTCAGGACAGGCGAAGCGGCGGGGATTGTCGTCATCCCGCCCTTCGAGGCGATCGGTGATGGCGCGCGTGCGGCCGTCGAGGCGCCAGTCGTAGATGACGCTGAATGCCAGTACGCGCGGAACGTACTCCCGGGTTTCCCGGAAAGGGATCGTCTCGATCCAGTAGTCGGCGGGCAGCGCGGGTCGCGCGGCCATCCAGCGGTTCACCGCGCCCTGGCCGGCGTTGTAGGCCGCGATGGCGCGGAAGGCGAGCCCGCCGTTGTCGCCGATGCGCTGGGCGAGGTAGGCGGTGCCGAGGGGGACGTTGATCTCCGGCTGGAACAGGCTGTCCGGTCCGCCGTAGGCGAGGCCGCGACGTCGGGCCACGCCCTCGGCGGTGCCCGGCAGCAGCTGCATCAGTCCTCGCGCATTCGCCGGCGAGCGCGCCTCGGGCATGAAGGCGCTCTCGGCGCGCGTGAGCGCCGCGACCAGCGAGGGCTCGAGGCCATTGCGCTTCGCCTCGCGACGGATGAGCGACTCATGGTGGAGGGGGAAGCGGACCGAGTAATAGCGCAGCGCCTCCGGATGGGTGGGCATGCCGAAGATCGCGCGGTCGTACCAGCGCGCCGCGATGGCGCGCTCCACGGCCAGTACGCGACGCGCGTCGTCCATGCCCGCGACGGCCGCCTGCCATTCGAGCGTCGCCAGCTGCGGTCGGCGCACGCGGAACAGTTCGATCGCGCGGACCAGCGCGGGTTCAGCGGCCACCGCCCGACGCAGCGCGGCGTCGGCGCTTGGCTCGAGGGGGCACAGGGCGTAGGGCGTTCCGGCCCGATCGGCGGCGAGGAAGCCGTGGAAGGTCGGGCTGCGCGCGGCGGCGGCGAACAGCGGGGCGGCGGCTGCGGCGTCGCCGAGGTCTTCGCGCAGGCGCGCTTCGAAGTACTGCCACTGCGCGGTGCCGCGAAAGTCTGCCGGCATGCGCTCGATGGCGGCCAGCGCCGCGCGGCGGTCGGCGCGCGCCAGCGCCTCGCGCACGGCCCAACCGTGCAGGGCTTCGTCGAAGGCCGCGGGCGGCACCGCCGCGATGCGTCGCGACGCCTCGGCACCGAAGTTGGCCGCGGTCCACAGCGCGATGGCGGCGCGGACCCGGCCGTGCTCCGGGCTCGCCGGCGGCAGCAGCCCGGAGAGGCCGGCCAGCGCGCGCTCCGCCGCGCCGGCATCGCGCCTCGCCTGGCGCGCGAGGCCGATCTCGGCCATCGCGCGGCTGCGGGCGTCCTTCGGCCAATTCGCCGCGCGCCCGTGCGGCGCGTCGATGAAGGCGGCGAAATCGCGGATCAGCGCGATTTCCGCATCGGGGAGGCTGCGCGCAGCCGCGCGCATCAGCGCCGTGTTGTGCGCCCGCGCCGCCAGCTCGATGCGCTGCCAGCGCAGGGCCGGCGTGAGTTCGCCGCGCGCCGCCAGCGCCGTGAACACCGGGTCGCACTGCGAGGGCTGCGACGCGGCGCTGAGCCACAGCGCCGTGGCGTCGCCGACCCAGCCGGCGTCGACATCGCCGACCGCGAGACGCGCCTGCAGCACCGCGCAGCGGAGGTCGGTGGCCGCCACGTCGCCGGCGTGCGCCAGCACGTCGGCCCAGCGGCCGTCGGCGGCGGCCTTGCGAAGCCAGGCCTCGCGCAGGCGGCGCGCGGCCGGCTGCGGCCCAAGGGCGTCGAGCACCTCGGCCAGCCGCTCGCCCGACAGGGCGGCGAGGTCGCGCTCGCGCACCAGCACCTCAAGCCACCCGCCGAGCGGATGCGACTGCAGGCGGGCGGCGTCGCGCAGCGTCAGTTCGCCGCGGTCCGCGGCCGCGAACGCGGCCTGCACCTCGGCGCGCCGGGCATCGAGGGGATCGCCGTGGGCCGAACCGGCCGCGACAATGGCGCCAACAAGGGCAGTCAGGAGACGAAACATGCGCATGGGCACCAGTGTAGCGGAGCGTCCTCTCGATGCCTGAGACGATCGCGCAAGCGGCGCAGTGGCTGGCGTTCCCGATGCTGGGTGCGGTGGCCGGCGTCTTGGCCGGACTGCTCGGCATCGGGGGCGGGATCGTACTGGTGGCGGCCCTCGTGGCCCTGCTGCCGCTGCTCGGCGTACCGGCCGAATCGGTCATGCACGTGGCGCTGGCGACGTCGCTGGCCTCGATCGCCGTCACCGCGGCGGCGTCGGCGCGCGCGCACGGCCGGCGCGACAGCGTGCTGTGGCCCACCGTGGCGTGGCTGGGGCCGGGTCTCGTGCTCGGCGCGGCGATCGGCGCCCGCTGGGCGGTGCGGGTGCCGGGCAGCACGCTGGCGCTGCTCGTGGGCGCGTTCTGCCTGCTGATGGCCGCGCGGATGGCCTGGCCCGGCACGGGCGCAACCCCCGCGCGCGACGTGCCGCCGCCGCGAGGCGCCTGGCTCTCGGCGGCCGGCGCCGGCGTTGGCGCCGTGTCGGCGGTTGTGGGTATCGGGGGCGGCAGCCTCACCGTGCCGCTGCTCGTGGCGCGCGGCGTGGCCACGGTGCGCGCCGTCGGCACGTCGTCGGCCTGCGGCGTGCTGATCGCGCTGGCGAGTGCGGCCGCCTACGGATTCGGCGCACCCGAGGGCCACCCTCCGACGGCGCTGCCGCCCGGCGTCGTCGGTTTCGTGCACGTTCCCGCCGCAGCGGGGATCGGCCTCGGCGCCCTCGTGGCCGCGCCGTGGGGCGTGCGCCTTGCCCATCGGCTCAGCGGCCGCGCCCTCGCCCGGGTGTTCGCTGCGGCGCTTGCGCTCGTCGGCGCCTGGCTGCTCTGGCCATGAGGGTCCGTCAGGCCGCGGGGTCGAGATCGAGCGCCACCGCGAGGTGGTCCGAGCCGGCTGCCGGCAGGGCGCGGTAGTCGCGAACGGCGAAGCCCGCCGTGAACACGTGGTCGAGCGAGCGCTTCGGCTCCCAGCTCGGGAACGTTGCCAGCGCCGCTGGTGGCGGCATCAGCGCCGTGCGGCGGTACAGGCCCTCCATCTCGCGCGCGTTGGCCGGGCAGTTGAAGTCGCCCATCAGCACCGCGCGCGGGTGGTCGGCGAACAATTCGCCGAGGAAGTCGAGCTGCGCGCGCCGCGCCGCCACGCCGAGCGACAGGTGCGTCACGCCCAGCACCCACGCCGAATCGCCCTCGCCGAAGCGCGCCAGCATCACGCCGCGGCCGCCGATGCGGCCCGGCAGTGCATAGTCGAAGACCGCCGTGGGAACGAAGCGCGCGAGCAGTCCGTTCGCGCTGCTGGCGATGCCGCCCACGCGGCGGTTGGGCTGGTGCGTCCAGTACGGGAACCCGGCGCGCTCGGCCAGCGCGCGGGTCTGGTTGGTGAAGCCCGATCGCAGGCTGCCCGGATCACTTTCCTGCAGGCCAACGACGTCGAACGGTCGCGCCAGGGCGGCGATGTCGTCGAGGTTGCGCGCCTTGCCGTTCGGCAGCACGTGGCCCCAGCCGCGCACCACGTAGTCGCGGTACGCGCGGGTGCTGTGCGCGGCCTGGATGTTGGCGCTGAGGATGCGCAGGGCGTCAGCGCGCCGGGGCCGGCGTGCGGGCGGCGGGATTCGCGGCCGGCCGGGCCGGGGTGGCGGGCGCGCGGACGGCGGCCGCAGCCGCAGCCGCTGCGCGCTCGCGCGCGATCAGGACGTCGGCCGTCCGCAGCAGGCCCGCCCAGCCGCCCTCGCGGGTGGCGTTCAAGCGGTACTTGCCGTTGATGACGAGGGTCGGGGTGGAGTTGGCGCCGGTGCGCTGGGCGAACTGCTTGGCCCGGTTCACCTTCGAGGTCACGCCGAAGCTGTTCATCGTCTGCAGGACCTGCTGGCGGTCAAGGCCCAGCGACGCGTAGACCCCGGCGACCTCCTCCACGCTGCCGGTCGTGATCTTGCGGTCGACGTGGAAGGCGCGGAAGAAGCCCTCGTGCGTGCGCGCCGTTGCGCCCATCGTCTCGGCCGCGAAGAAGCCGCGCGCCAGGTTGTCGATGGCGCCGCCGAACGCCGCATGGACGTAGGTCAGGCGCACGTCGTCGGGCAGATTCGCCTTCCAGCGCGAGAGGTGGGGCTGGAAGTCAGCGCAGGCCGGACAGTGGTAGCTGAAGAGCTCCGCGACCTCGATCTTGCCCGGCGGCCCGAACGGCGCCTGCGCGGGGGTGATCACCTCGTAATCGACGCCGGCGCGGGGTGCGGCGGCGGGCGCCTGGGCGCTGGCGACGGCGGGGAGGGCGATGGCGGCGAGCAGGGCAAGCGAGCGGAGCATCGGTGAACCTCGGATGGGCTGAAATGCGAAGCCGGCGGAGGGCCGCCGGCTGGAGCGTTCGGAGCGGACGGCGCGGGGAAAGTTCCCGCGCCCGTTCAGCCGGCGTGCGCTCAGCGCGCCGCCGTGGCCGGCGCGACGTCGCGGAGGTCGTGCAGGCCCTGCAGGTAGCTCGCCAGCGAGTCGATTTCCTCGTCGGTGAGGTTGCGGGCGGCCGCAGACATGATCGCGTTGGCGCGCTCGTCCTTGCCCCACACCGCGCCGTCGCGGAAGGCGCGCAGCGTCAGCGCCGTGTACTGCGCGTGCTGGCCCGCAAGGCGCGGCCACGACGGACCGGGCACGCCGGCGCCCGCCGGGCCGTGGCAAGCGGCGCAGGACGGGATGCCGCGGGCCGGATCGCCCGCGCGGTAGAGGCGCTTGCCGACCTCGTAGAACTTCATGCCCGCGTTCGGCCCCTCGGCGATCAGCGTCTCGTCGGCCACGCCCGGGCGGGGGGTCTGCTTGGCGAAATAGGCGCCGATGTCGCGCATGTCCTGCGACGAGAGTCCGGCGGCGAAGCCCAGCATGATCGCGTTGTCGCGCTCGCCGCTCTTGTACAGCGCGAGCTGGCGAGCGATGTAGAGCTCGTGCTGGCCGGCGAGGCTCGGGTACTGCGGATCCGCCGCGTTGCCGTCGGCGCCGTGGCAGGCGGCGCAGGCCGCCGCCGCAAGCTCGCCGCGGGCCGCATCGCCGGGCTGCGCCGGACCGTCGTCGGGCAGCTCGGCGGCGACGATGGCCGGCGCCTCGCCAGTCGGGATGACCGCGGCCGCGTCGCCCGCCGCGGGCGCTGCCGCCGGCGCAGCGGCTGGCGCTGCCGCCGGTGCCTCGGACGACTGGGCGATCGCGACGCCCGCCAGGGCGATCGCCGTCCCCACGGCGGCTCCAAGGGCGAGGATGCGCTTCAGCGTCATTCGGGACTCCGGTCGATCAATCGTGAGGATGCGGCGGGCCGGGACGGCCTCGGCAGGACGGCGGATTATCCCAGCCGGCTTGCCATGGGGTCAACGAAGGGCCGTCGTGAAGAAGCGGCGGGCTTCCTGCGCGGCGATGCCGGCCCCACACTCCGGGGCCGCGCTTCCGGACTTCGCCATGGCCACCAACCTCCTGCAGACCGCCGAGTACTTGAAGGCCGCGCACCTGCCGACGCAGCTGCCCGACGACACCGGCCTCGAGGTGGCCTTCGCCGGACGGTCGAACGCCGGCAAGTCGAGCGCGCTCAACGCCATCTGCCAGCGCAACGGCCTCGCGCGCACGTCGAAGACGCCGGGCCGCACCCAGCAGCTCGTCTACTTCCAGGTGCGCCCCGAGCGCTACCTCGTCGACCTGCCGGGCTACGGCTATGCCGAAGTGCCGCTGCACCTCCGGGAGCACTGGAAGGCGTTCATCGAGGGCTACTTCCAGAGCCGGCGGTCGCTGTCGGGCTTCATCGTGGTGATGGACAGCCGGCATCCGCTGAAGGACTACGACCGCCAGATGGTCGACTACGCCTTCCGCCGCAACCTCGCCTGCCACGTGCTGCTGACCAAGGCCGACAAATTGACCCGCAGCGCGCAGGCGCAGACGCTGGCCAAGGTGCGGAAGGAACTGGGCGGTGTCGCTTCGGCGCAGCTGTTCTCGTCGCCCGACAAAGTGGGCGTCGAGGAGGCTCGGTCGGTGATCAGCGGCTGGCTCGGCCTCGGCGCTTCCGCGCCGACCGAGAGCTGATCCGCCGCGATGGCGGTCGACGCCCGCGCGGGCGCCGCCGCGCGCAGCGGCGAAGCCGGGGCCGCGAGGGGCGCGTGACGGCTGCCTTGCGGTCTTCACGTGCCGCCCCCATCGTCGCGGGATTCCATCCAAGGCGTCACGAATGTCCGGACCGAGTGCGGAGAAGACCACGCCCATCGAGGGCCGCGCGCAGCTCGTCGAGTACCTCGCCTCGGGCTCGAAGCCGGCCAGCGAGTGGCGCATCGGCACCGAGCACGAGAAGTTCGGGTTCCGCCATGAAGACTTGAAGCCGATCCCGTACGAGGGCGAGCGCGGCATCCGCGCCGTGCTGGAGGGCATCGCCAAGTTCGGCTGGCAGCGCGTCGAAGAGAACGGGCACCTGATCGCGCTGGTGCAGGACAAGGCCTCGGTGACGCTGGAGCCCGCCGGCCAGCTGGAACTCTCCGGTGCGCCGCTCGTCGACGTGCACGACACCTGCCGCGAAACCGCGCAGCACCTGTACGAAGTGAAAGCCGCCGCCGACCCGCTGCGGCTCGGCTTCCTCGGCATGGGCTTCCAGCCGAAGTGGCGCCGCGACGACATGCCGTGGATGCCGAAAGGCCGCTACAAGATCATGCGCGAGTACATGCCGAAGGTCGGCTCGCTCGGCCTCGACATGATGACGCGCACCTGCACCATCCAGACCAACCTCGATTTCTCGAGCGAGGCGGACATGGTGAAGAAGTTCCGCGTCTCGCTGGCGCTGCAGCCGGTGGCCACGGCGCTGTTCGCCGATTCGCCCTTCACCGAAGGCCAGCCGAACGGCTTCATGAGCTTCCGCAGCAACGTCTGGACCGACACCGATCCTGACCGCACCGGCCTGCTGGATTTTGTGTTCGAGGACGGCTTTTCGTTCGAGCGCTACGTCGACTACCTGCTCGACGTGCCGATGTACTTCGTCTACCGCGACGGCCAGTACATCGACGCCTCGGGCAAGAGCTTCCGCGATTTCATGGACGGGCGTTTGGACGTGCTGCCCGGCGAGCGGCCGTCGATCCGCGATTTCAGCGACCACCTCACCACCGCGTTCCCCGAAGTGCGGCTGAAGAAATACCTCGAGATGCGCGGCGCCGACGGCGGCCCGTGGAACCGCATCTGCGCGCTGTCGGCCTACTGGGTGGGCCTGCTGTACGACGACGCGGCGCTCGACGCCGCGTGGGACCTCGTCAAGGACTTCACGCTGGAGGAGCGCCACGCGCTGCGCGACGGCGTGCCGCGCCACGGCTTCAAGCTGCCCTTCCGCGGCGAGACGATGCGCGAGCTGGCCCTGCGATCGCTGCAGATCAGCGAGGCCGGACTGAAGCGCCGCGCGCGCCTGAACCGCTGCGGTGCCAGCGAGGCCGTGTACCTCGAGCCGCTGATCGAGATGGCGCTGGCGAACCAGACCGCGGCGGAGCGCAAGCTCGCGCTGTTCTTTGGTGATTGGCAGGGCAGCGTCGATCCGCTGTTCAAGGAGTTCGCGTACTGAGGCCGCGCGGCGCCGGCCCGCGCGATGCGCGCATACTGTCGGCCCCTTGCCGCAGGCCTGAGCCGCCATGTCGAACGTGTTCACCGATGCCGACGCCGAAGCGCTGGCGCAGATGCTGGAAAATCGCGCGATCCCGTTCGGCGGCATGAGCCTCGAGCAGCTCGACGGTTTCTTGTCGGGCGTTGCGGTCTCTCCCGAACCCATCGCGCAGGCCGAGTGGATGCCGCGCGTGTGGGGCAAGGAGCCGCGCTGGGAGAACGCGCGCGACCGCGACGAGCACTACGCGCCGATCCTGCACCTGAAGGCCGCCGTCGAGCGCCGCGTGCGCTTGGGCGAAGACGACTTCACCGACCAGGACATGCCCTTCATCTGGGTGCCGGAGGACGGCGAAGCGCCGCCCGCCGACGACATTCCGGTGGGCGCGGAGTGGGCCGACGGCTTCCTCGAAGCGGTGGGCTTCCACGAGGTGGAGTGGGGCGAGTGGGAAGCGAAGGACGAGTGGGTGACCGAGGCGCTCGATCTGATCCAGTCGCTGTCGGGCGGTGAAGGCGTCGAGGAGCCTGGCCACGAGGGGCGCCTTGCGATCGTCGGCCAGCTGCCGTCGGTGCTCGCCGACCTCTACGCCGGCGGGCTGGAGCGCAAGGCGCCGAAGCAGCCCATCCGCAAGGACGCCACGCCGGGGCGCAACGACCCGTGCGCCTGCGGCTCGGGCAAGAAGTACAAGGCCTGCCACGGCCGCTGATCCCCCGCGGCGCTGCGGCGCGATGGGCTTTGCCGCGCCAATCCGGTACCGTCCGCGGCGGAACGGAACCTCGCCCGCACTGCCATGGACGACCTCGACATCGAAGACCCGCGCCGCATCGAGCGCTACGTTCGCGACCGCTTCGGATGCCGGACACCGGTCGAGGGAGCGACCGCCCTGCGCGCCCTGCTCGACGAATGGCCGGCCGAACGGCTGGCCGCACTGCCCTTCGCGTCTCGCCAGCGCTTGCTCGACACCTGGACGCGCGTGGCGGTCAAGGCCGGGTCGGTCCGCGGCGTCGAGCTGTTCGATGGGGCGGCGTCCAACGGCGCGCAGCGCGGGGCGCTCGCGCGTTGGTGGCCTGCCGTGCTGGTTTTTTCCCTCGTGCTGCTCGGTGCGGCGTCGATGCTGTTCCGCGATCCGGCCCGCGTGGTGCTGATGGATCTCGCGCCGGCCTTCATCGGGTCCGCGGCCGCGTCGCTGGTCTTGACCGTCCTCGCGTTCGGCGCGCAGCGGCGCATCAACGGCGCGCCATTTGCGTATGACGGCCCGCGGCTGTGGTTGGCCTCGCTGCTGCTCGGCTGGCTGGGGATCGGGTCGATCGTCCATGCCGCACTTCCGGCGCTGATGGCGGCCGACCCGCGGCCGTTCGTCGCCGAGGTCGATGCCTGGATCGACGGGGAGGACGGTCGCACGCGCGTGGTTTTCACGCTCGGCAACCGGTCGGTGGCGCTGCGCGTGCAGCCCGGAACCGTCGCGGGATGGTCGGCAACGCCGCGGATCCGCGTCGAGGGCGTGGATCGACGCGCTCTGCTGGTGATCCGGCGGATCAGCGAAATCCCGCCCGCCGACGAGGATGCCGGTGCGAGCCGCGACGGCGCGCGCGATCCCGGCTCTCTCTCGCTCAAGCGGATCGAGGCGATGCGCGCGGCGGTGTCGGACTGCCGGGCCCGAGACGGACGCCAAGGCACTTACCGGCTGCGCGCCGAGGTGGATGCGCTGGGGCATCTTTCCGACGCCGAGTCGGTTCCCGACGATGCGCTGGGGGCGTGCCTCGCCGCGGGTTTGGACCGGCAGTCGCTCGAATGGGACGGCCGCACGCCGCTGCCGCGGCACTACACCGTGACGATCACGCTGAGGTAACGATGTTTCCCAAGCCCTTGCCCGCGTGGCAGCGACCCGGGTTCGACGTCGAGGACGAGTCGCAGATCCGCGATCTGGCCATCGCGTGGGTCAGCGGCGCGGCCATCGGGGACTGGTCGCTCGATCGCGACGTGGTGTTCGATCACCATTTCCCCGCGGCGTGGCGAGCCGGACTCGACCGCGAGGCGCAGCGCCGCTTGCGCGCGCGATTCGATGAGACCTTCCAACTCGCGGAACTCGTGCCGATCGAGCTTCGCCGTCACGCGATCCGCGAGCTGGCGTCGCGGATGGCGCATGGAGCGGTTGAAATGGAGGAGTCGGCGCTTCGCACCGCGCTCGGCCGACCGCAGGCGCTCCTCCAGCGCGTCAGCACGGCGCCCCGCGCGGGGCGCCTCCGCGGGGCGCTGGCGCTCTTGCTGGCGCTCGCCGTCGTGGTGGGCGTGCTGGCGCTCGCTTCGCGCGTGGCGTCGCCCTTCGCCGATTCACTTTTCGCGCCCAGCGCATCTCCCGTCGCGGGCCGGCCGATGTGATTTTATCCGCGCATGAGCGGCGCTAGCGTGGCGGTGGCCAATCCAAGGAGCGCCGCCATGACCTGCACCACCCACGCCCACCATCCGCACGTCCACGGCCCTGGGTGCGGACACACCGCAGTGAAGCACGAAGGCCACGTCGACTACCTGCACGACGGGCACCTGCACCACCTCCACGGCGACCATGTCGACGAGCATGTGATCGCCGTCGATGCGGCGAATCCGGCGGCCTGCACGAACGGCCACGCCTGCGCCGGGCATGCCCCCGACCACGTGCACGGCCCCGGCTGCGGGCACGAGGCGGTGCCGCATGGCGACCACGTCGACTACCTCGTCGACGGGCATCTGCATCACCCGCACGGTGGGCACTGCGACCACCACGGAGCGCTGTCGATCGCCTAGCGCGGTAGGCTCTCGGGCATGACCAGCCCGAGCCCCCGCCTCCGCGACATCGACTTTCCACCGACCGACGACCGTCTTCGCGAGGACGTCGGCCGGCTTGGCACCCTGGTCGGCGAGATCCTCGCCGAGCAGGGCGGCGAGGCCTTCCTCGCCCGCGTCGAGCGCGTGCGCCGCGCCGCGATCCAGCGCCGTGAGGCCGATGCGCCGCTGGCCGACCTGCAGGCCGAACTCGGCGCGCTCCCGCCCGAGCAGCACGCGGAGCTGGTGCGGGCCTTCGCGCTGTATTTCTCCGCGGTGAACCTCGCCGAGCGCGTGCACCGCATCCGCCGTCGCCGCGAGTACCAGCGGCAGCAGCGCGGCGGCGCGCAGCCGGGTGGCCTGCTGGACGCGCTGCTGCGGCTGAAGGCGGAAGGCCTCGGGTATGACGACGTGCTCGCGCTGCTGCCCCGCCTGCGCATCGAGCCGGTGCTGACCGCGCACCCGACCGAGGCCGTGCGCCGCGCGCTGCTCGACAAGGAGGCGGTGATCGCGCAGGCGCTGATCGCCGACATCGACGGCACGCGCACCCCGGCCGAGGCGCGCGCCGACCGCGAAGTGATCCGCACGGCACTCACCGCCGGCTGGCAGACCGAGAGCGCCGCACCGGAGAAGCCCACCGTCGCCGACGAATCGGCGCAGGTTGGTTACTACCTCGGCGACCCGCTGTACCGCGTGCTGCCGGTGTTCTACGAGGCCTTCGAGGCGGCTTTCGAGGAGGCGTTCGGGACGATTCCCGAGCTGCCGCCGCTGCTGCGCTTCGCCACGTGGGTGGGCGGCGACATGGACGGCAACCCGGCCGTCGGCGCCGAGACCATCGCCACGACGCAGCACCAGCAGCGCCAGCGCGTGCTGGCCGCGTACGTCGGCGACCTCGAGCACCTGAAGGCGATGCTCACGCAGTCGCGCACGCGCGTGGCTTTCAGCGCGGCGTTCGAAGCGCGGCTGGAGGAGTACGCCGCGCGCTTTCCGCAGGCGCTGCAGTACGAGGACACGCCGTATCGCGCCTTCCTCGGCCTCGTGCAGGCGCGACTCGCCGCCACGCGCGAAGACCGGCTCACCGGCTACCCGGATGCGGCGACCCTCGACGCCGACCTCGCGCTGGTGGACGAGAGCCTGATGGCGCATCGCGGCGAGCACGCCGGCGTGTTCGCGCTGCGCCGCGTGCGTCGCCGCGTGGCGGCCTTCGGCTTCCATCTGGCCGCGCTGGATCTACGCCAGCACGCCGACGTGCATCGCCAGGCCGTCGCCGAGTGGCTCGGCGAACCGGGTTTCGTCGACGCCGACCTGCGCGCCCGCGTCGATCGCCTGCACGACGCGCTCGACGAGCCGCTGCCGGTGGTCGAACCCGGCTTGGCCGTGCCGGCGCGCGCGCTGCCGAAGGAGGCCCCGGCCGCGCTGCGCATGCGCCAGGTGTTCCGCGCCGTGATCGAAGGCCGCAGCCGCTACGGTGCGGGCGCCTTCGGGCTGTACATCGTCAGCATGAGCCGCAGTGCGGCCGACGCGCTCGCGGTGCTGGCGCTGGCGCGGTGGTCGGGGCTGGTCGACGCCGCAGGGCGCGTGCCGCTCGACGTGGCGCCGCTGTTCGAGACGGTCGATGACTTGGCCTCGGCGCCCGACACGCTGCGCGACCTGCTCGCCGATCCGCGCTGGCGCGCGCACCTGAAGGCGCGCGGCGACCTGCAGTGGGTGATGCTGGGCTACAGCGACAGTGCGAAGGACGGCGGCCTGATGGCGGCGCGCTGGGCGCTGCAGCGCGCTCAAGTTCGGCTGGGCGAAGTGGCCGCCGAGTTCGGCGTCCGCTTGCGCTTCTTCCACGGCCGCGGCGGCTCGGTGTCGCGCGGCGGCACGCGCACCGAGCGGGCGGTGATCGCCGGCCCGCGCGGGTCGGTCGGGGGCGTGCTGCGCCTGACGGAACAGGGTGAGGTGATCCATCGCAAGTACGGCCTGCGCGCGCTGGCGCTGCGCAACCTCGAGCAGGCCACCGCCGCCGTGCTGCGAG
>ERZ1066124.783-NODE-783-length-14318-cov-31.050620_pt1 | contig 14318 bp, 9 predicted proteins | sample MGYA00382771_ERZ1066124 | MGnify/ENA primary metagenome ERZ1066124 (study PRJEB33369, sample SAMEA5778354) | biofilm metagenome | biome: Industrial cooling water; feature: Water cooling tower basin; material: Biofilm | place: United Arab Emirates | collected... | reverse complement strand
AACGGGTTTTAGCTTTCAGGTGTGAAATTTATTTCTGTTGGCTCTGGTGCAAGATGTGAGTCTATTCAGATCTTGCACCATTATCAACAAGCCTTCAAAAACCAGGTTTCTTGTAAATAGCTCAGCTTGAAAGCCTAGATTTGTCGTCAAGAAACCCGGTTTTTAGTCAAGGTGCAAGATGTGAGTCTATTCACATCTTGCACCTAAGAGATAAACAGCCTCCAAATAAATTTGGGGCTGAAAGCTTAAGTGAGCTAAAGCTAACTACAATCAAGGTTTTAACCCGTTTCAACGGGTTTTAGCTGTAGAGACGTTACATGTAACGTCTCTACAGCCAGAAATTTATTTCTGGGCTTGGTGCAAGATCTGAGTCTACCTACTCTGTCTTTAAATTAGCGCTTTGTCTTAGTTTGCATCCAGGGTATAGCCGTGCTTTATACTGATTGTATTATGGAAACTCAAGATATCAATCGCGTACCATATCAATTAGAATGACTCATCCAAGTATTCAAACTCCACCGACAGCTCAACCCTACCAAAATCAAGGACGCTGTAATTAAGCAGCGACCTATGGGCGCACTGTTATGTGTTTGATTGTATTACTTTATTAGTCATAGTTGGGAGCATCGCTAAAAAACTTCATCTCAAAACCGCACATCAAACAACGAATGACCATGACTCAAATTTTCGGGGAATTTAGAGAAAATCTACCTACCGAGCAGGAATTTTTAATTCTTGGATTCTCGCCGACTTCGGTTCCCCTCAAGCTGCGCTGGCGTAACAATGGGTTGTCGGCTGATTTTGTTGCGGACTACTTAACGACGTTCTTTCCCGTCAGCGAGGACGAGCCTAACACAAAGGAAAAGCAAGCAGAATTCAAAGGTGCTGTTAATTACATTGCCAATGAGTTGCTAGAAAATGCGGTGAAGTTTAGCGACGAAACAACCCAGTATCCGATTAAATTTGGACTACATTTGTTTAAGGATACAAGAGTTACAGTAGTGCTAATTGTAACTAATAGTATTTCTGCCGAATCATTGAATAAGTTTCAATCCTTAATTCAAGAATTAATCAATGAAGATCCGGCGGAGTTATACATTCGCCAGTTAGAGAAAAATGCCTGTAACGATAACTACAACAGTTCTGGTTTAGGGCTGATAACTATGAAGCACGATTATTTAGCCAAGTTAGGCTGGAAGTTTGAAACCGTACAAACAGAGCCTCAAGTAGTTGCAGTTACGACAATGGTACAGTTAACCTTATAGGGGCTAGAGGCTTGTTCGATTGATATATACAACATCAGGAGATTTGATAGGTGGAAATTCAGGATATTCAAGGGGAAACCTACAAGGTAACTTGCGAAGCAGCGACAGGAACTGTCAACTTTCAGGGCTGGCTGCGTTTAGAGGGAATGGCAGAGTACGAGCCGATAGTGGATTTGCTGAATAAAGTAACCGCTAATGCTACCCCAAAGATTACCCTAAATCTGAAGGAGCTGCAATTCCTCAACAGTTCCGGGATTAATATGTTATCTAAGTTCGTGATAGACGTGCGTAAGAAAAAAACGATCCAGCTTGTGGTTAAAGGTTCTGACACGATACCCTGGCAAAGCAGATCTTTAAAGAATTTACAGCGATTGATGCCCGATTTAAAGCTGGAATTTGAATGAGCGAGAAAAGGGGTTAGGGGTTAGGGGTTAGGGGTTAGGGGTTAGGGTTAGGGGTTAGGGGTTAGGGGTTAGGGGTTAGGGGTTAGGGGTTAGGGTTAGGGGTTAGGTAATATTAAGAAAATATAGCCTCTAGCTCCTCGCCTCTCTTCCTCTAATCCCTAGCCCCTAGCCCCTAGCCCCTAGCCCCTAGCCCATTAAAATCACTGTATCAATGACGTGAATCACTCCGTTATCTGCTTCGATATCTGGCGCTACAACTGTGGCATTCTTGACTTCAAAACCATCCGAGCAATCAATTTTGATCGGCGCCCCTTCAACAGAAATGACAGAATCTACTTGGGCTAGATCGGCTTTCATTAACTTTCCAGGTACAACGTGATAAGTCAAAATTCTAGCTAACTGAGGAATATTTTGCAGCAAGGTTGTTATCGTTCCTGGTGGCAGCTTGGCAAAGGCTTCGTCTGTGGGTGCGAACACAGTAAAAGGCCCTGGACTTTTTAGCGTTTCCACTAACCCAGCCGCTTGGACGGCGGCAACTAGGGTGTTGAAAGAACCCGCACCTACTGCAATATCAACTATATCAGCCATATACTTCACCTGATTGAAAAAGGTTCCTTTAAGAAAGTTAAACTAATCTGGTTCCCGACTACAAAGAAAACTTAGGGATTAGGGGTTAGGGGTTAGGGGTTAGGGGTTAGGTTAAGAACCTTCGTTACGCCTTGGCGGTTGCTAGATATCCGGAAATCAATCGATTGCACTTTATTTTTAGCGCTTTAGCTTGGGGCATCCCCAACCCAACTGCTTGTATTGACAAGAGTTGTGTTAAGTGGTAAACGGAGAGGGTGAAAAAGATGGGTGAGAGCGATCGCTCACCAGCCATTGTGTAAAGGCTTGTAAAAGACTGGTTAAAGCGCGCACCCAGAAGTTTTATCTTGATATTAACTACTCATCCGTAGCTTCAAAGAATCCAGAGATTCTACAAAAGATGATAGAAAAAATATTGCTGGCTGACTCCGGAACTGGTCATTCTGAAGAAATGCTCAAGGTGTTGATGGAAATTCCTTCCATCAAACCCGCCTCCGTCACTGTCCTGCACGTCGTGCCACCCCAAGTGACGTCTGAGGCTATGACTGAAAAATGGGAAGAAGGCGGTAAATTCCTGGCTACGGCGATTCAGTCTTTGAAATTAGATCCCAATCACGTCACCGCGATGCTGCGCCAAGGCGATCCCAAAACCACAGTCTGTCAAGTCGCCGACGAAATGGATGCGGATCTGATTATCATGGGTTCTCGCGGACTGAAGCGGCTAGAGTCGATCTTAGAAAACTCGGTGAGCCAATACGTTTTTCAATTGTCCAATCGTCCCATGTTGTTGGTCAAAGACGATATTTACGTCAAAAGAATCAACAAAGTGATGGTGGCGATAGATAATTCTGACGCTGCTAAAGAATGCTTGAAGTTGGCGATCGCTCTCGTGCGCGATATTAAAGGTGGTCAGCTGGTACTGGTGCGCGTTAATCCCAAAGGCACCACCCCAGCTACTCCCCCCGAAACCGATCCGGTTTTAGCACCCGCGGTGGCGGAAGCGAAGAAAATGGGCGTTGCTTACCGCTGCCTCATTGGCACCGGCAAACCTGGGGAAGAAATTTGCCGCCTCGCTGAAGAGTCAAACGTAGACTTGTTAATCCTGGGATCGCCAGATCGTCGCCCCTCGATCGCTAAAGGTTTGCCAGATTTAGACCGTCTGCTGGGTGCTTCTCTGTCAGACTATGTACGAGTTTATGCCAACTGCCCGGTATTGTTAGCCCGCACTGTTGGTGAAACTTGATCTAGCCATCATAAAATTAGCCCCAGCTACCAACTAAATTCAGGCGGCTGGGGCTTGTTTTTTTGCCAGCAAACTGCTAGGATTTACCGCCTTCACGGCTAGCGGTTTGGATGTACAAAATGATTAAAAATGCAGCTGGGACAAGTACAAACAAAAGACTTGCAACAAACCCAAGATCGTTAGTTTGCATGGTAAGAGAGCCTCTATCAAAATCGCCAATCAATACGCCTAGAATATCATTATTCGCGATCGCTCATGCAGCAGTAGTCAGTTGTCTCCTAAAATACAAACAACTGACTGGGAACAACTGCCAACCAAGATTTGTCAAGGTTTCGTAGCGACGATTACCGGGCCATTTACCAGGGTTTGACAAGCCAGCCGGTAATTTTGCGGCTTTTTCTTCAGTTTCCGGTTTTCTACTTCGGTGCGGGGGGAAAGATTCTCCATCCCTTCGACGATCTGCACAATACAAGTGCCGCATTGACCGTAGCCACCGCAATTCATCATCTTGCCGGTGAACGTGTAGAGGTCGATGCCATTTTGCAGCATTTTTTCCCTTAAATTAGCACCATCGGCTGCAACTACTTCCTTATTTTCTTTGACAAATTTGATGTTAGCCATTGCCAGTCCCTACTTCACCTAACTTTCCTTCCTTATGGATTATGTTACTTTACTTTTTGTTAAGAAGTATTGCCAAATTGACGATTCTTCCAAGGAAACGCGATCGCGATCGCTTTGGCTCGTAGCATCGAAGTCGCAGCCTTAAGTACGAAGTTGGCAAGCCCAGTAGAACAAAAGTACCTCCTTGTCCCCCTTGTCCCCCTTGTCCCCCTTGTCCCCCTTGTCTCCCTTGCCTCCCTTGTCCCCCTTGTCCCCCTTGTCCCCCTTGTCCCCCCAGTTACGGCGCCGTCGCGGGCAGATTGCTGACTTCGCGCTGAAGAGTTGCCAGCGCTCGATTGTAGTCAAGAATGGCGCGGACGCGATCGCCTTCTGCCCGCGTCAGGTCGTTTTCGGCGTCGATGACTTCAGTTTGAGTTCCCACGCCTGCTTGGAAGCGCAAGCGAGCTAGGCGCAAGGCTTCGTTGGCTTGTTCTAGAGCCACAGTGGCAGTTTGAATATTTTGCAGGTTTGATTGCAAGGCGAAATAAGCTTCTTCGACTCGGAAGCGAATCCGGTTGCGATCGTTGGCAAATTGAGTTTCGGCGATCGCAATATCCGCTTCCTCCTGAGCCACCCGTGCATTCGCCGCCCCGCCATCGAAAATACTCCAGCGCAACCTAGCACCGGCTGTATAACCATCGGCAAGCCCCAAACCATCGTTAAACACATCCAATAAGTTGTAGTTGAAAAATAAACTTAGTTGGGGGAATCGTTCCGAACGAGCGACGCGCCGTTGTTCTCGATTAAAGTTCCGTTCCGCTAATCGCTGTTGCAACTCGGCGCGGTTTTGAAACGCCAGGACGATACTTTGTTCCAAGCTTGGGTTCCACAGTCCTGCCAGCGCCACCGGATCGGCAGCAACCAAATTTACAGATTGAGGCAAGCTCAACAACCGGGCTAAATCCCGCCGTCTGGTTTGCTGATCCGAACGGGCGGCGGTCAAGTTTTGATTTTCCCTCGCTAACTGCACCTGAGCGCGCAGAACATCAAATCGGGTGCCCAATCCGGCATCAAATAAAGCTTGAGCATCTGCCAAACTCCGCTCGGCATTCCTTACCGCCGACTGGGAAATTCGCACTTGCTCGTCAGCGCGTTGCAACTCGTAGTAGGCGAAGCTGACATCTAAACGTGTTTGCTCTCCCTGACGTTCTACTTCCAACTGATTGATCCGCACCTGTTCTCGTGCGGCGCGAATTTGAGCTTGTACGCGCCCTGCGGTAAAGATGTTGTAATTAATGCCCACCGACGTGTTCAACGATGTGTTCGTTCTTTCATCCGCGATGGGCTGCCGCAGTTCGGGCGGTACGTTGCGCTGGGCTTCTCGCTGCGCCTCGATGCTTAGTTCGGTTTGAGCCGATCGCCCCCCAGAGAATACACTCTCCAAATCCACCGTCGGAAACAAACCTGCCTGCGCCTCGCGGAGGGCAGCTTGGGCGCGTTCGAGCTGAATTTGAGCCACCTGTAAATCCCGATTGTTGCGCCGCGCCAGTTCGATCGCTTGTTGTAGGGTTAAAGGTTGAGTCACCTCAATATCGACTTCTTCCGGGCGGGTGGGAAACTGTAAAGGGTTGGGATTGGGTTCTAAAAACCCAGGTATTGCTGTTCTTCCCGACGGCTGTACGGGAGCGAGCGGGGGCTTTGAAGGGTCTAATTCTTGTGCTTGAGCTAAGGTGAAGGCGCTGGGATTTCGCCCTAGTTGCACAGAGTGAGGAGCAAGAAAACTCCCCTGGTTGCTCAATTTGCCCATCTGGGCGTTCCCTTCTGGTGGGCGATGCCCGATCTCAGAGTAGGTTTGATTTGCCTTGTCCAGGGCGAACCCTGGTGGATTGGAAATGGCGATCGCATAGCCGTTAGGTATGGCGATCGCCGCACTCACACTCACAACCACAAAATTACGAAACGTAGACATATGTTTTTAAACCATCTGCTGCTGTGATTAGCTGAAGGTTCAGTCAGACACTACAACCTAGTGCAGCATACTCGATAGTTGGGCTTGGGGCATAGGCCATCAAACGGGAATCTCTACAATCAGCTCTGTCCCTTGCCCTGGGGCAGACTCACAACGAATTTGACCTCGGTGTTTTTCTACCACGATTTGATGGCTGATAGATAATCCCAATCCCGTACCACTGCCGACTGGCTTGGTGGTGAAAAAGGGATCGAACATTTGCTGTCGCACTTCCTCTGTCATACCAGCGCCATTGTCAGCAATTGCGATCCTGATGGCAATGGGTTCGGTTTTGTGGTTCCCGGCTTTTACCTGGGAAGCAGATCTGGGAGATTTTATCCCGTGTGTTGCGGCGTGTAACTCTTCGGTTCTGATTACTGAGGTGGTAATCGTAATTTTGCCTGGGTAAGATTGCGTTTCTAGGGCGTCAATCGCATTGTGCAGCAGATTTGCCCACACTTGATTTAACTGACTCGCATAACAGGTGACTGGTGGCAGTTTCCCATAGTGCTTAATTACCTCAATTTCTGGGCGCTGGGTGCGATCGCTTTTGCCTGTGCCTCTCAGTCGGTGCTGCAAAATTAGCAGCGTATTGTCTATGCTTTGATGGATATCTATTGTTTTTAGCTCGGCTTCATCTAGCCTGGAAAACAGCTTTAATGATTGAACTATTTGCTGAATTCTCTTGGCTCCTGCCTCGATTGATTGGAGCATATTATACCAATCTTTGGCGATAAATTCCCAGTCTAGCTCATCAATTGCCTGTTTAACTTCTTTGACTGGATTTGGGTAATTTTTTTGATAAATTTCAAGCAGAGCGATCAGGGATTGGAAATATTGAGCCGCTGGATTTACATTGCCTAAAATAAAGCTAACTGGATTGTTGATTTCGTGGGCAATCCCGGCGATCGTTCGCCCTAAACTAGACATTTTTTCGGTTAAAATTAGTTGCGTTTGGGTGCGTTTCAATTCTTTCAAGGTCAATTCCAGTTCTATCGCTTTTTCTCGTTCCCGCGCTTCACTTTGTCGCAGTGCCTCTTCAACTTGCTTGCGATCTTCTATCTCCTCGCACAGCCGTGCATTTTGTGCCGCCAGTTGTCTTTCTTGCGATCGCAGGCGCAATTGATTCTCTACCCGCGCCAATACTTCTTCTAGCTGAAACGGTTTGCTAATGTAGTCCACTCCGCCAATATTAAAAGTTTTTACGATATCAAATGTTTCGCTCAAAGCGCTGATGAAAATAATCGGAATCCCCCTGGTTATTTCATCTGCTTTCAACCTTTGGCAGACTTCATAACCATTCATATCCGGCATCATAATATCGAGCAAAATCAAGTCTGGAGGATTGGCTAAAATAGACTGTATAGCTAGTTTGCCGTTGGTGGTAATTCGCACTTTATACCCCTGCTTGGATAGCATCTCGCTTAACAGATGCAAATTGGCAGGAGTATCATCAACTGCCAGGATATTGCCTTTAACGTAGGTGGTTGATTCTTGAATCTTGTCTGGGCTGGTTAAAAATGACATTTTTGATCTCTAAGTTACTAAAATTGATTGAAATTGTCACAGGTTTAATTGCGAAATCAAAATATTTTACCAGCCTAAAAGGGGAAGATAAGATTTTGTCTCCCTGATGCTTTTTGTCCTGCGTCCCTGTATCGAACTGTCCCATTTTAGGTTGGTAATTCATATTTTATTTTTCGCCTGTCTGCGGTTCGGTCAGGGTTATTAGTGACTCAAATCGGAAGTTTTGAGTTAAATTAGCGAGCGAGTTAGCTAAACAATGGCAATCTGAAGGTATTTGGTCGATCAGAGCCAGCATTAGCTCAAAATCGCTTTCAATTGTAGCTTGGTAAAAGGAAAATAACCAATCATCTGGTAAAACGGCTAGATCTTCCCTCGTCAGAGCCATCGTCTTATTATTATTTGAGTCTGGTTGATAAATCGGTTCATCATAAACAAATTGCACTCCAATATATTGGTTCATTGCCTCAAAAATATCGGTTTGCTGAAAAGGTTTACTCAGATAATCATTGCACCCGATTTGGATAGCGATCGCTCGCTCCGATTCCGAACAACTAGCTGTTAAAGCAATGATAGCGGTAGCTTTTGAATTGTTCCTATTTTGGGATGAGCAATGTTCCCTGGATCTGATTTCTTTAGTAGCTTCATAGCCGTCCATTACAGGCATTCGCAAATCCATCCAAATTAAGTGAGGTTGCCAAGTTTGCCAAACTTCTATAGCCTCAAGCCCGTTGCTAGCTTCCCGAATTTCAAAGCCAAATTTAGAGATGATTTCAAACAGTAATAGTCGATTCTCTTGCGAGTCATCTACAATTAGAATGCGATAGTTATGTTGATTTGGTTGCAAGGCAAAAATGGGGCATTGAGGCTGTTTGATAGCAATATCCTCGCCGTCAATTAAACGAACTCTAATTTCAACCTGGAAAGTACTTCCCTTGCCGAGTTGGGAACTAACAGTTATTTTACCGCCCATTAATTCTACAAATTTGCGGCTAATGGCTAATCCTAATCCGGTTCCCTCTTGAGCTTTTTTGCCGTTTTGGGCTTGCACAAACGGTTCAAAAATAGTTTCTAATTCATCAGGAGCAATGCCGCAACCTGTGTCAGAGATTTCAAACTGTAATGGGTAATTGGTAATGGGTAATTGGTAATGGTTGTTGTCTCGGGTTTTAACTTTTAAAGATACGCTGCCTTCTTGGGTAAATTTAATCGCATTAGAAAGCAGATTAATTAATACTTGACGTAGCTTGAGTTCATCGGTTTCAATATATTGCGGAACTTCAGGCGATCGCTCAAAAATTAACTGCAATCCTTTAGTATTCGCTTTGAGGCGAAACATATCTGACAAACCCTTGAGCAAATCGTAAAGATTGCAGCTATTTTCGTTGAGTGTGAGGCGTCCAGCCTCAATTTTAGATAAATCTAAAACTTGGTTAATTAAAGCTAGCAAGTGTTCCCCGCTGCGGGTAATAATCCCCAAATATTCTCTATGTTCTGGTGCTAGGTTTGGGCTGTTGTTTATCAGTTGGGAAAAGCCGAGAATTGCGTTGAGGGGGGTACGCAATTCGTGGCTCATATTTGCCAAAAAGGTGATTTTGACGCGATTGGCGACTTCAGCCGCTTCTAAAGCTTGTTGCAGCGCTGCTTGGGCAAGTTTTCGCTGGCTAATATCTTCAGCTACAGCGATCGCATATTTGGGTTCGCCATTGGGCGATCGCACTAAAGTACCAATCAAATTTACCCAGATAATCGAGCCATCTTTGCGGATATAACGCTTCTCCATCGTGTAACTATCGATCTCTTTTTCCCAGACGCGGCGAATCAGTTCTAATTCAACATCAAGATCTTCCTGATAGGTAATATCTTCCCAAGTTCGCTCGCTCATTTCCTCATATGTATAACCCGCTATGTCGTAAAACGTTTGATTGATTCGCACAAATTTGCCGTCTAAACTCAAATGGCAAATTCCCACGGGCGCTTGCTCAAAAGTGGCGCGAAAGCGTTCTTCACTTTCGCGCAATTGCTGTTCTGCTTGTTTGAGATCGCTGAGATCCCTGGCAACACCTAAAGCGAATGCGATGCTGCCATCGCCGTTAAATTCAGGCACAATCCGAACTTGATAAAATTTACAGCCAAGAGGTGAGGAAAAATCAAACTCAATCCGCTGTTCTTTGCCAGTCGCGAATAACATTTGTAAAGCATTTTCCCAAAGCTTGGCAAATTCTAACGGCATTCCCAACTCTCGATGGGTTTTACCAATAAATTCTGCTGCGGCAATTCCCGTTGCTACTTCTGCGGCTGGATTAACATATACGTGGCGCAGTTGCCGATCGAATCGAGCAATTACATCGGGAGAATTTTCCACCAAAGCTTTGAATTCTTGCTCGCGACGATATAAAGCTTCTTGCTTCTGTTTCAGTTCGGTGATATTGCTGGCTGTTCCCGTTATGCCAACTATATTGCCTTGTTCATCCCGCAGGGGCATGGCGTTAAATAGCAGGTGAATCGATCTATTATCTTTGGCTAGATGAGTAGTTTCATATTGGAAGATTGAGGCTCCTTTCATTAGTCTTTGATAAATCGGCAGATCTTTAACTATTTGTTCCGCTGTCAGGAAATCTGCAAAAGGACGACCGCTCATTTCTCTGGGATCGTAACCGTAAATTTCTTTTACCGCTGAGTTGACAAAGGTAAAACACCCGGCAGCATCCACCGAGAATATTAAATCCTGGGATGTTTCAACCAAGTTGCGATATTTTCGCTCGCTAGCGGCAAGGGCAATTTCAGCTTTTTTGCGTTCGGTAATATCCATCACAATTCCCAACAGTTGGAGCGTCTGCCCAGCTTCATTTAAGACTACTTCTGCTCGGAGATCGATGTATCGAATTTCACCATCAGGTCGCACAATCCGTAATTCAATTTCGTAGGGTATTCCTTCGGCGATCGCACGCTGTACAGCTTGTTCAAAAGTAGCGCGGTCATCTGCATAAACCATCTCCAGCATTTGAGGATAAGTCGGTTCTGGTTGGTCGGGATCTAAACCAAATATGCGAAATTTTTGTTTTGACCAGCTAATTTCTCCTGTCGGGATATTATATTCCCAACTGCCGACATGGGCAACTCGTTGGGCATTGGCAAGGTTGGCTTCGCTCTTTTTCAGTTTTTCTTCTGCCAGTTTGCGATCGCTGATATCGCGAGCGATCTCGACCACTCCGATAATATGACCTTGGGGATCGCGCCAAGGCGATTTCGTTGTTAGCAGCGTCCGCACAATACCTTCTTGAGGTAATAGTTCTTCATAGGTTAAAGATTCGCCCGTCGTCATCACTCTCTGGTCATATTCCATCATCTGGCGGGCTACATCTTGGGGGAAAAATGCCCGATTTTCCTGACCAATAATTTCTGCCATTGGTTTAGAAAACCAACGGCTGACTGTGGAATTCACGATTGCATAGCGCCCCTGTTCGTCTTTAACAAACACCAGATCGGAAGTACTATCAATCAGAGAACGCAGCATATTATTGGTTCTTTGAAGAGCTGTTTCTGCCTGCTTTTGTTCGGTAATGTCGTGGGCAATGGAGAGGATGCAGTTTCTGTCGCCAATCTGAATTGCTTCTGCGGATACCAGCACAAATCTGATTTCGCCAGACTTAGTGCAGAACTGGCATTTTTGTTTGTAAACACTGCCCGAATTTTGCAATTTAGACAGGAAGTATAAGCGTTCTTGTCGCTCGGCCCAAAAATTAAGTTCCTCAACAGTTCTGCCTACTACTTCCTCTGGGTTATAACCCATCATGCTGCAAAAACTGTGGTTAACTTCGATCAAGCAATCTTCTGCTAAGCTGGCGATCGTTATTGCTGCCGGATTCGACCAAAACGCTTTAGCAAATTTTTCTTCCGAGACGCGCAAAGCTGACTCAGCTAGCTGACGCGATCGCACTTCTTCCCGCAGTAAAGCATTTTGCTCTTCCAGTTGTTTGGCGAGCGATCGCAGTTTTAAATGCACGTTGACGCGAGCAATAATTTCCTCATGTTGCAGCGGTTTAGTTACGTAGTCTACCGCTCCCAAAGTCAACCCTTTGACTTTATCTACTCCATCGGAAAGCGCGGTCATAAAAATTACTGGAATGTCTTGGGTTGCTTTTCTGGCTTTCAAGCGACGGCAAGTTTCAAACCCATCGATCCCCGGCATTAATATATCTAGTAAAATAATATCTGGTAAAACTTTTTCGAGTCTTTGCAGCGCTTTTTCTCCGCTAGTAGCTACCAAAACTTCAAATCCATATTCAATCAGCAAATCTGATAAAACTTTGATGTTAGTCGGTTGGTCGTCTACAATTAAAACTTGCATCTTCTGCTTTAACTTCATAATCTATTTACCAGCTTTTATTATGAAAGTTTAATATTTATTATTTATGTATTAAAATATAATAAAAATATAAAAAACGTTAAAATACTTTATAATATTTTTATTTTCTCAAATCCTATCAGCTTTGATTATGGTATATTGCAAAAACCTATAAGGCAAGTTTTACGTATAATATTATACTATAAAAAAGATTTGCCGCCGCGGTTGCTTTTGGTGAGGTACTCACCAAAACGCGGACTCCGATCCTCTGGCGAGGGATCAAGTTTTGGGTAGATATGGCTCGATAGCAAGAGCGATCGCATCATCATCATACTGCTCGGCAAATCGCAATACGGTGTTAGCAAATCGAGCATATTTAGAGTTTAAGGTTTGCCAGCGATTGGCTTGCCGAACCACTTCCTCAAAGTTACCAATTTGAGCAGCTGCGTAGAGGCTAACCAACTCTTCACCAGGGGGTATTGCCATATCCTCTGACTCCCTACTATAAGGATTGAGGGAACTGTTTTCAGTTGAAAAAATCCAGGAAAGTCCGAGATATTTCTGTAGTTTTTCTAATAATGCCTCTACCAAGAAAGGTTTAGCAATAAAATCGGTATAGCCGGTTTGTTCGTCCTTATGTTGCTCTAGCTCTAATAGTCCCCCAGAAGCAATTAAAATCGCCGTCTCCTGAAAAGCAGGTAAAGATCGCAGTTGGCGGCACAAATCAAAACCATCCATTCCAGACATCTTTAGATCGGTTAGAATCAAATCCGGTTGATGGGTAATGGCTTTTTCTAAAGCTTCTTGACCAGAACTAGCTTCAATTAACTCAAAGCCCAGCGGTTGCAAAATTGCCACCATCAAGTAACTTTCATCAGAAGAGTCGTCAACTACCAAAATTTTTCGCCTTTTGCCTTCGTAACCAGTCGCGATTGGTTTGGGTTTTACGGGTGGTGTTGTGGAGTTTTCTTTTACAGAAATCGGCATTGAGATCTCAAACCAAAACTTACTCCCAACACCCAAACAACTTTCTACTTCCAGGGAACCCCCCATTAGTAGAACTAACTTATTGATGATGCTTAATCCCAAACCGGCACCAGTCGCAACTTTCCCGCTCTCACCCACTTGCTCAAAGGGGAGAAATATTCTTTCTAATTGGTCGCTGGCAATGCCGATTCCTGTATCTTCAACTTGAAAGCGAATTTTGGTAATGGGTAATGGGTAATGGGTAATTGGTAATGTATGATCGGTTTCCCTATTACCCATTACCAATGACCTATTATCAATTACCTCAACTTTAAAAATCACGCTGCCTTGGTTGGTAAATTTAATCGCATTGCTTAACAAATTGATCAAAATTTGACGCAGGCGCTTTTCATCAGCATTGACGTAATCAGGAATCTGCCCTACTGTTTGGTAGAAGAAAGAAATACTTTTTTGTTCGGCTTTGATCCGGCTGATTCTTGATAGATCGGCTAAAAAAGAAGGTAAATGGAAATCTCGGTTAATTAACTCTAGTTTTTGAGCTTCTATTTTAGATAGATCTAAAATGTCATTAATTAGAGTCACCAGGTGAGAGCCACAATGCTGAATCAGGCGAATCCGTTCTTGGTGACGGGGATTTAAATCTGGCTCGCGTAAAAGAATCTGAGCATAGCCGAGAATGCCGTTAAGGGCGGTTCGCAATTCGTGGCTCATATTCGCCACAAACGCATTTTTAGCTTGATTGGCACCTTCAGCAGCTTCCTTGGCGGCTTTTAGTTCGGCGGTGCGTTCGGCAACGGTTTGCTCTAGAGAGTTATTGAGTGTTTCTAGTTGTTGGTTAAGTTGCTGTAATGCTTGATTTTTTGCTTCTAGTTGTTGTTCCTGGGTATAGCGGCGCACTGCTTCGCTGATGGTCAAAATCAAGTCGGTTGCGTCCCAAGGCTTGGCAATATAGCGATAGAGGTTAGCATGATTGACAGCATTGACAATGGCTTGAGTATCTGCTTGTCCGGTTAAAAGAACAGCGATTGTTTTGGGATAGCAATCATGAACTTTGATCAGCAATTCATCTCCGTTCATCCCCGGCATCATCTGGTCTGAAATTACTACCGCTACCTCAACATTATTTTCTTGCAATTCTGCGATCGCTGCCAGGGCTTCTGTGCCACTGCTAGCCACTGCAATATCATAATCTTTACCAAAAAAGAGCTGCAACTGATTTTGCAGACTCCTTAAGACAATTTGTTCATCATCTACACAAAGAATTGCTAGCTGATTCATGCAGTTGATAGCTGATTCATGCAGTTGATAGTTGATAGTTGATAGTTGATAGTTGATAGTTGATAGTTGATAGTTG
>ERZ1066124.782-NODE-782-length-14323-cov-27.834174_pt1 | contig 14323 bp, 13 predicted proteins | sample MGYA00382771_ERZ1066124 | MGnify/ENA primary metagenome ERZ1066124 (study PRJEB33369, sample SAMEA5778354) | biofilm metagenome | biome: Industrial cooling water; feature: Water cooling tower basin; material: Biofilm | place: United Arab Emirates | collected... | reverse complement strand
TTTTAGAATTATTTTTCTCTCATTTAAAGTAGTTTAACATAACTGGATTTAGTATAACAACATTTGGAGTTTAGCCATCATGGGAATTCCGTTAAGTTATGCAACTATTCATCGAATAGTCCGTTACGAACTGCAAGCTAAACTAAAAGTTCCAAGACCAAAAAGTTATAAACAAGAGACAGAAATAATTGAAAGATTCGTGCAGCAAAGACCAGAATGGCTAAAATTCTTAAAAGAATGGATAAATTCCGAATATGAAAAGGGGCAAAAAATATGTTTTTGGTGTCAAGATGAAACTCGATTAGGCTGGAAAACTATTACTGGAAGAAAGCTTACTCTTAAAGGAGTTAAACCAGTAGGAGAAGTGCAGTGGAAGTTCGATTATTATTACATTTATGGATTAGTTGAACCGAGAAGTGGCAGAGCATTTTTTGAAGAATTAGACATAAGTCAAAAGCCGAATAAAATGGTAGTATCAACTGACTAAGTTTCTCTCAATCAGAGCAGTTTTTCTTTTCAACTTTAACTATTGGCTTTTTTTGAAAGCTTTATTTAAATAGTTAAACGTGCTTTTTTCGGATTTTCACTACATATTATACACTACCCGTGTCTTGCTTCAAAAATAAATCTTCATTCTCTTTAAAAATTTAATTCAATTTATTGACAAAAACAGTATTTAGTGACATAAAAAATCATTTAATTGTGTCTGATTAATGCCCAAACCACCTCCCAAGCAATCAGTATAATAATCGTCCATTCCAAAGCAGTCGCCCGTTCGGTATCGGCTTCATCGTGTAACATCTCATAGGTTTCTCTTAACAGTTTCAGTTTATGTTCGACTCCAGAACGCCAGACATCGACACGCAGGACATTTAAGATCGAACTATAAAAACGATTCCAGTAAACATCATTAGTCACTTTGAGGGCATTGTCTACCCGTTCCGTATCTTCGCTAAATTCTGCGATCAAACGTTGTACATCATGTAACAAACGGCTGTAACGACTGACGAGAGGTAGACCAAAACGGATCGGTTCCTTGGGCAATTGGCGATACATTCGAGGTAAAAGCTCATCTAAAGCGTTATCATATGAACGCATTAAAAGTAATTCAACATTAGCAAATTCAATCAATACGATAGCCGTTTGAGCCGCTAAGGGGTCTGGTTCAATCAATAACGCCCCATTCCAGCTTAATAAAGCCATATCATCGGGATAATAGCTCATTTGAGTAATTAATTGTTTAGCAGACTCACTAAGGGGTTGTTGTTCTCCCAATAAGGCGGCCCACACGATGGGATGTTCGGCTAATGAACTCACTTTGATGGTTTCGGTGAGTTGTTGCACGATCAAAATACTATAATCTTCGACTACACTACTGCGATGAGGTTTAGAAATTGATGGATAAATTACCTTTTCTAGATCATCTAGATTTTTGATGAACAGATCTTCTATACTGTCGGGTAAACTTTGAGCCATTGCCATCAGTTGAGCAATCATCATCCAGTTTGTGGGGGTAGGGAAAGGAAGAACCAGAGAAAATGCGATCGCTCCTAAATCATAAATCCTCACTTTAAGCATTCCCGAAAAAGAATAACCTGCTAAAACAATCGGATATTCACCTAATTCGATTTGTACTGGATATTCAGCAAATTGAATACTTTCAGCTTGGCGAACATGAACCGACATCGATCTTCTTGCAGTGGGTTGAGCAATGAAAACAGAAGCACTACTTAGATCGATTTCGTCTCCAATTTCATATAATTGACTGAGGATTAATGTACCTTTAGTAATATCTGGTAAGATAGACTCCCCTAGAATCTCGGCTGTCATAAAATAGATTTTAGTTAGTTTTTGATTATTTCTAGCTTGACTGATTTTTTAAGTTTTGACCGTAAATTTAATAAGGATAGAAAAACAGACCATGATTGATCCTCTTGGCGTTGCACAACAGTCTGTAGTCACATCTCTTGGCACAATGGTATATTACACCCCAACCTTACCCCCTTGGTTAGCCGATGAAGAAACTAATCGACCCACTCTTGTTTTTTTACATGGATTTGGTGGCGGTTCATCTGCTTATGAATGGTCGAAAGTGTATCCCGCGTTTGCCAGTGATTATCGGGTTATTGCACCTGATTTGATTGGATGGGGTCGCTCAGAACATCCACAACGCAATTATCAAGTAGATGACTATATTACAACCATTATTGAGTTTATCGAAAAAACCTGTCAGAGCAGCGCGATCGTCATTGCCTCTTCTTTAACCGCAGCTTTTACGATTCGGGCGGCTATTCTTCGTCCAGACTTATTTAAAGCTTTATTTTTGACCACTCCCGCAGGTTTATCAGATTTTGGTCAAGATTATAGCCGTAGTTTTTTCGCTCAACTGATTAGTATTCCATTACTAGATCAATTGCTTTATGGTGCAGGTGTGGCTACCCGTAATGGAATTTTATCTTTTTTAGAAAATAATCAATTTGCGAATGCTGATCGAGTTTATCCAGAAATTGTTGAGGCTTACCTAAAATCAGCACAACAACCTAATGCTCAATATGCAGCTCTTTCTTTTGTCAGAGGTGATTTATGTTTTGATCTATCGCTTTATATTACTCAACTGACGACACCTACTGCAATTATTTGGGGTAAAAAATCTCAATTTACTGGGCCTGAAATTGGCAAACGACTCGCGGCAATGAATACTGAAGCGATTAAAGCTTTCTTAGAAATCGATGAAGTTGGATTGACACCACAACTAGAATTACCTGCTGTTACCGTTGGATTGATTCAAAAATATCTAAAAATTTTGGTTCAATAAAAAGATCAAACTGTAGGAATAAATTAGGCATCAAATCATTTACCTCACAGGATACAGGTGATGGAATGACGAACTTAGATACAACTAGAGAGACTGTCGTAAATGAAATAAAAAATATTAGTCATGCTTAATTCTAAATCTCAATCCTTAAAAATCTGGGCTGCTTTAGCTGTAGGAACTCTAGCAATTGGTCAAATCGCGCCTGCTAATGCTAAACCTATGGAATCTGGTTCTGGTTCATCGACTCAAGAAAATCCGACTTCTCCCACACGGATCCAGAATCAAAATAGACCCGCTCCTGCTACTGGCTCAACTACTCCTCCTGCGGGTGCTGATCCCGATACTCGCCCCACTCAATCGGATGGAACCAATCGTACTAATCCTACCGATCGCAGATTATATCAAAATAATCAAACGACCAATGAAGGCAATTCAATGGATGAGAACACACCTCCTTCTGGAACAAATGTAGATACTCGTCCTACTCAGTCAGATGGTACTAATCGTACTAATCCTACTGATCGCAGAATTTATAACAACAACAATCAGACGACTCCTGGTAGTTCCACTGATATGAATCGTTCGACTACTCCTGGTAGTTCCACTGATATGAATCGCTCGACTACTCCTGGTAGTTCCACTGATATGAATCGTTCTAAGTAGAACGATCCCTTGGGCGGTTCCCATAATGAACAGGAAGTAATGTAATTCTATTTTAATGAGGGTGGGCGATGCTCACCCTTTCAGCGTTTTAGGAACTTTTTCGTAGACCATAGAATTCATATACCTAAGATTCAAAGGCTTTTAGGATCTAAAAAACATTTGCAGGCTAAATGTTAAGATACCTCAAGTGTGTAAACAAACGCCCTAAACGAAATCTGTTAGTAGAGTTATATATGTATCTAAATCCTACAAAATTATTATTGACCTGTAGTATTCTTCTTGTGACCTTACCCGTCTTAGCTCAATCTTCTAACAAAAAACCCAACGCTAATCAAACTCCGAATAAAACACCGAGTTCTAGTCCTGCACCTGCATCGGCTAACCCATCTTCAGACACTAATACTGACTCCATGCGCCCTCTAGCCCAACCTGAGAGCATTCTTAATTTCTCTGGCGCACAACAAATCATGCAAGATGCCAATAGTGCGATTAATGCGGGTAAGTATGATGTAGCGGTTGATAAATTACAGCAAGCGCGTCGAGTTTTTAATCAGTTATCAAACTTTCACCTTCAGTTAGCGAATAGTTTTTCAGGGATTGATAATAAAATTGTTGAGGCACAGCGTCAAAGTGCGTTACAAACGGGACAAATGCGTGATGAAGCAACCTATCAACTCGCTTTAGTCCATCGGGCGCAAAATAAGCCAGAATTAGCCGTACCCTTACTCATTCAGGTGATTCAATCCCAGAACCCCACCACTGAATTAGGGGCGAAATCCTATCAACAGCTTTATGAATTAGGTTTTGTAGCAACACCTTTTTCAACAAATCCAGAACCTTCGGCATCTACTCCAAATCAATAAGCAATCATACAGATCACGGATAATAGGAGTAATCGGTTTTATTGAAGGATCTAGCATGGTGAATCTTAAACAAGTTGAAGCAATGATTCAAAGCGAATTACCAGACGCGGAAGTGATGGTGAGAGATTTAACAGGGGGTGGCGATCATTTAGAAGCGATCGTGATTTCGCCATCCTTTGAAGGGAAAACTAGAGTAAAGCAGCATCAAATGGTCTACGGGGCTTTAAAAAAGGAAATGGCAACGGAAGCGATTCATGCTTTAGCCATTAAAACCTTTACCCCGATGACTTGGCAAAGTGCGAATCGGTAGCGATACACTTTTCGTTACTATAAATATTTGTAAATTTTGGTTGAAAAAGGTTAATTTTATGCTTTTTTCAACCTTTGTTGTAGTTGATTGCGAAATTCTTTAGCCGCAGCAAGGGGATTAGATATTCTTAGACATTCCACTAACAGATTAATATCTAAATCGGGCAGTAATTCGCTTTGATTTAGTTTCTCATAGCCAAAGGTTGATACAAACTCAAAGGGGGTATCTTCTCTCTTGTGATAAATTGATAAATTATTGTTCTGCCAAAACCAAACTTCTTTGACTCCTAACCTTCTATAAAGTTCTAAGCGATTAATTCCCCCACTGGTAATAACAACCTCAACTGCTAAATCAGGGAATTCTTTGTCAGTATCGATACAATAACTTTCATCGGGTTCACTTCCTGCTTGTTTTTCCTCTTTTCTGAATGTCGTCGAACCAGTCGGAAAATATTCGGTATCGGTTTCTAGAAAATAAACTAACAGTAAATTTCCAATACGAGTTTTACCACTTTCATGACGACGACTGGGGTCTACAATTTTTAATACTCCATCTAAAAAAGCCACTCTGTAAGCATTACTATCACCTAAGTCCGCTAATAAGGCTTCGTATTGCCGCCAGTTAACTCCAGTAAGAATTCGCTTTTCTTCGGGATCATCTGCTTGTATTCTTTGATAGAAGTCGTTGAGTAGAGTTACCATATAGGGAAAAATAGAGTTAATCTTATTATAGAAATCGTACAAAAATAGTAGAGACGTACCATGGTACGTCTCTACACACCTCTATAAATATCTATTAATTGAATACTTTAGCCGCCGCCGCAATGCCCGCACCAGGGTTTAGACCTTCGTAGCCCAAATCGAGTAAAGTAGCTTCTAGAGATGCAATAACGGTTAGCATATCGCGATCGCAAACGAAGCCTAAATGACCAATACGGAAGATTTGACCTTTGAGGTGATCTTGTCCCCCTGCAACAGCGATATCGAATTTTTTACGCAGTGCAGAACGGACTTTTTCAGCGTCCATTGTTGGCGCAACCGCAGTTACCGCAGGACTTGCACAATGATCCGCACCAAATAAGGGTAAACCCATTGCTGTTATTGCGGCTCTAGTTCCCTGGGTTAAACGCTGATGACGCTCAAAAATTGATTCTAACCCTTCTTCTTTCATCATCCGTAACGCCACCTGTAAGCCATACATCAGGTTAACGGGTGTGGTGTAGGGTGAACTGTTTTTATCGGTTTCTTTTTTGTATTTTCCTAAATCTAGGTAAAAACGAGGAATTTTAGCGGTTTCGTAGGCTTTCCACGCTTTTTTACTGACGGAGACAAATCCCATCCCTGGAGGAATCATATAGCCTTTTTGAGAACCCGAAGCGACGACATCAATTCCCCAGTCATCTACAGGAACACTGGTCGCGCCAAGACTGGTCACAGCATCTACAATTAATAAGGCTTCACCGTGATTTTTAACGATCTTACTAATGCTTTTTAAGTCGTTGATGACTCCTGTGGAGGTTTCCGAATGGGTCATAATGACTGCTTTAATGGTTTTTTCTGTGTCTGCTTCCAGCTTTTCTTTAAAATCATCTGGGTTAAGCGGTTTGCCCCATTCTGCTGAAATAACATCGACATTTAGACCAAAGGCTTTAGACAGTTTAACCCAGCGTTGGCCAAATTTTCCATTATCAGCAGCCAGAACGCGATCGCCTGGGCTTAAAAAGTTAATGATACCTGCTTCCATAGCCCCTGTACCTGATACAGTCAGCATCAATACATCGTTTTCGGTTTGATGTAACCATTTCAGATTTTCGGTTAGTTCACCAATAACTTTACTAAAATCCCCGCTTCGATGTCCAATGGGGTGTTTAGCCATCGCCAACAAAACCGCTTCAGGTACAGGTGTTGGCCCTGGAATCATTAACATATGTTTATTTTGCATAATTCTTTCCTTGATCGTCTTTGCTGCACACACGAGCAGAAATTGATCCTATCTTAAATTGAGTAGATTTTCTCTAGGATTTTTTTTGCTGATTGTTAGCTATGATTAACACTATTTGTCGTTTCTGAAGTTAGACTGTCTATTTCGTCCAAGGGAACGGGCATACTATTGAGTGACCATCGGCATTCAAAGGGGATTTGAGTTTGTTGACAGATATCTTCTAGTTGCTTTTGTTGGGCATATGCTTTTCTTAAACTAATAATCACTTGTAGAACTTGTTGCCTCAGCGCGGGTTGTTCGACTGCTGCTAGGGTTTTGCGTTCCAATAACTGTAGCAGTAATTCATAATGCACATGAGACGGTAAAGGAATAGGCTTCATAAAATCCGCACATGGGATAGATAAAAACAAGACGGCACACTTGACGTCAAAAGATAGTCACTGATTATAGCTTGGAAAATAGCATTGTGATCGCTTTGATCAGGTCGTTCTGTTTAATGAGCGATTCCCCAATTAAGACCGCACTTGCTCCTGCTTGTTGAACTAATTGTAAATCAGATGAGCTATCTAAACCAGATTCACTGACGATCAGGATGTCTTTTTGTTCAATTTCTAATTTTCTGGCTTCTAGTAATTGACAGGTTGTCTGTAGGTCAACGGAAAAATTTTCTAAGTTACGATTATTAATACCAATTAGTTTAACTCCTTCAATTGCTAAGACTCGATCTAATTCCTCTAGGGTATGCACTTCAATTAAAGCCGTCATCCCCAACATATTGACAATTTTAGTAAAATATGCTAGGTCTTGATCGCTTAAAATCGCAGCAATGAGTAAAACTGCATCCGCGCCTTTACTACGAGCATAATAAATTTGATAGGGATAGAGAATAAATTCTTTACACAGTAGGGGTAGCTCGACTGCTTGACGAACTCTCCAAAGATTGTCAAAGCTTCCAGAAAAGAATTTTTCATCGGTGAGAACGGATAAACAGCTTGCACCACCTAATTCGTAACTTTTTGCGATTTTGAGTGGATCAAAATCTTCTTTAATAATTCCTTTACTGGGTGAGGCTTTTTTGACTTCGGCAATTAAAGCAGGTTGAGTCTTGCCGTTTTTTAACGCCCCTAAAAAATCTTTTGCTGGTGCCGTATCTCTAACTTTTTTCTGTAATTCAATTAAAGGCAAACGTTCCCGCATTTGATCGACTTCGGTTTCTTTGTGCCAAACAATTTCTTCTAGAATGTTTTGGGGCTGTTCATCGGGTACAATAACTTTGTATTGCAGGTTGTCTACATTAACGCTCTTGTTGGGTCGCCGTCTACGAATTTGCATGATTTTATAAGATGTAGATACAGTTTTCTATTTTAGCGACACGAGAAACAATTCCCAAAAGTCCAGAATCATTGATAATGGTTATCTGAAGTGCTAGTCACCATGATGTAATGCTAAAAAATTTAAAAGCTAAACCTTCTCTCCTTCTGGGCATTAGTTCAGGACTCCTTTTACTAGCCATCCCTAGTATTTTATTCCTCAATCCAGAAATTAGAGAGAGACTAGAACAACAAACCCCACTCAATTCCAGTTCTCAAGAATCCTTTGAAGCTGACAAAGATAAGCCATCTGCCGTGATGAACTTAGTTTTTTTGCCAGGTGAGGAACAAGAAACACAACTAAGAGCGATCGCAGATTCTAATCAAGCTTCTTTAGATCGCAGCCGCGCCCGCTATCTTTTGGCTTCAATTTTACTCAAAAAATTTGAAGGTGGGCCAGCTTTACGGTTATTACAGGGTTTAGATAGACAATACCCTGCTTTAGCACCACAGATACTTTTAAAACAAGGTCGCGCTTACGAACTGAGTAACGAACCCCAAAAAGCTCAAGAAATGTGGCGAAAAATCATCGAGCGTTATCCTGATTCTCCAGTTGCGGCTGATGCTTTGTACAATTTGGGTAAAACTAATCCCGAATATTGGGAACAAGCAATTACTCAATTTCCCCGCCATCCGCGTACACATGATATTATTTTAGAACGTCTCAAAGACAATCCCAATCAACCGCAATTATTATTAAATTTACTTAAAAATAGTCTTCCTGAACCCTCAACTAATCAAGCCCGTGAGCGTTTAGTTCAAGAATTCTCTAAACAGCTTACACCTTCAGACTGGGAATTGATCGCTGACGGTTATTGGGATCAAAATCTTTATCAAAAAGCCGCCGCCGCCTATCAAAAAGCTTCACCCAGTCCTCGTCAAGCTTATCGGATGGCTCGTTATCTTCAAATCGACGACAAAATCGAAGAAGCTAAACTGAGTTATAAAAAATTAATTAAACTTTATCCTAAAGCTCCAGAAACAGCACTAGGATTATTACGGCTTGCTGACATATCTCAAACACAAGACGCACTCATTTATCTAGATTTGGTTGTTAAACAATTTCCCGAAAAAGCCCCACAAGCTTTACTCAAAAAAGCCAATCTTCTATCACGTGCGGGTAATGCGACAGCCGCTAGTCAAGCCCAACAAGTTTTAATTAATCAATATTCTAATTCTGATGAAGCCGCCGATTTACGTTGGAAAATCGCGCAGCAATATGCAGATAATGATAATTTTGTCAAGGCTTGGGAATGGGCGCAACCGATCACCGTTAATAATGCCAATAGTTCAGTAGCACCAAAAGCCGCTTTTTGGGTGGGGAAATGGGCGCAAAAACTAGGCAAGCAAAAAGAGGCTCAAGATGCGTTTACTCATACTTTAGGACGTTATCCCTCTTCTTATTATGCGTGGCGATCGGCTTTATTACTCGGTTGGCCAGTGGGTGATTTTGAAACGGTTCGCGCCAAAACTCCGACGATTCAAAAATCAACCCAACGTCCCATACCTCCTTTTGGTTCAGATGCGTTTAAAGAATTGTATCGTTTAGGGGAAGAACAACAAGCTTGGGAACTTTTTCAAGCAGAAATTGTAGATCCAACTAAATTGACTGTCGCTGAACAATTTACTTATGGTTTATTATTGCTCGATCAAAACCGTAATATTGAGGCGATTAATCAAATTTGGAGTCTTAAGGAACGAGAAACCCCAGAAGAGCTAAGTCAATGGCAATCTTTACGAGGTACACAAGAGTATTGGCAAGCTTTATTTCCTTTTCCCTATTATGATTTAATTCTCAAATGGTCACAAGAGAGAAAATTAAATCCCTTATTAGTCACTGCTTTAATTCGTCAAGAATCTCGTTTTGAGAAAGATATTAAATCTCCTGTTGGGGCCACAGGATTAATGCAGCTTATGCCTGCTACCGCTAAAATGGTGGCAGATAATCTAAATCTCGAAGAGTATTCATTAACCAAGCCTAACGATAATATTAATTTAGGAACTTGGTATTTTGATTATACTCATCAAACTTACAATAATAATTCGATGTTTGCGGTAGCGAGTTATAATGCTGGCCCTGGCAATGTTTCTAAATGGTTAACGCGATATGAATCGAGTGATCATGATGAATTTGTAGAAAATATACCTTTTAATGAAACGAAGGGATATGTAGAATCTGTCTTTGGGAATTATTGGAACTATCAGCGAATTTATAATCCTGAAATTGCTCAGTTATTTAATAAACTGCCGCAAGTCAATCCTAAAAATCAGCCTAAACCCTAAAAAAATATTTGGGTAATTTATTGCGTGACACTATAATTACCCGAATATTTCTTACATTGATTAAAACACTTCAAAATCATTTCTGGTTAGAGTAGGTGCGCCTTGGAAAATTGCGAAAACGGTTGCTGGGGCTGAACCATTTCCATCAACATCAAAACGAAGATAACCTGTAGTTGTATCATAAAGAAGACGTTGAGTTGAAGTTGTGGCACTACTTCCATAGGCGAACTGTGCATCCGTGATATTAAAAGGTGATAAGCCACCACCGAAACCACTCGCAGAGATTCCAATCTCTGGTGTGCTAATATTGTCGCTTATAATCGTATCAATACCTTCATTTAAAGTATCAAAGCCCACATAATTCCACGCAATATCATTGTCATATATTGTATCGTTTCCTAAACCACCATAAGCCGCACTATATTCATTAATGGTTAAAACGTCGTTCCCATCGCCTCCATATAAGTTGCCATAACCCCTTAGACTATCATTACCAGTACCTCCATACATATCACCAAAACCTGTTATACTATCGTTTCCTTCGCCTCCATACATCTCAGTGTATAAGAAGTAACTAAATGATTCAGGGTCTACAGAGCCATTTAAAACATCATTGCCATTCTCACCATAGAGAATATCCGATCCTTTCCTTGCCGTAAGTGTATCATTGCCATCGCCTCCAGTGAGAAGATTATCGCCATCATTGCCAGTAATCACGTTATCATAAGTATTTCCTGTCCCATTGAGGTTAGCACTTCCAGTCAGTGTCAGATTATTTAAGTAATTCTCGCGCAAAGTATAGCTAACGGATGAAACGACTGTATCAACGCCTTGCCCTGCTAATTCTGTAATTACATCTGTCGTACTATCAACAAGATAGGTGTCATCTCCTGCTCCACCGATGAGAGTATCAATACCTGCTTTTCCCTCTAAAATATTGTTACCCGAATTGCCTGTAATCACATTATTGTAGCTATTGCCTGTCCCATTAAGGTTACTACTACCTGTTAAGGTTAGATTATTAACGTAATTTTCAAGCAATGTATACGAGAGTGATGTTTTAATCGTATCCACTCCACCACCTGCTAATTCTGTAATTACATCTGAGTAGCTATCGACAAGATAAGTATCATCACCCGCACCACCAATCATGGTATCGATACCCGTACCGCCATCTAAGAGGTCGTTTCCAGCTAACCCAGTCAGGGTATCATTTCCACCGTAACCATAAATAAAATCATTAGCCGAAGTCCCTGTTAAATTGTTAGAACCCGAATTGCCATAAATAGTAGCCATCTGAAATATACTCCTTATTGTTTTTTTGATGTAAAGAATAAACCTATTTGGATAAATGGCTTTAAAATTACTCAATTATTTTTTGAACTATTAAGCGATACGAATATGTACCTAAAACCAACTCAGGTTAAATGACATAGATATCATCATTAGTTAAAGTCGGTGTGCCTTGGAAAATTGCTAAAACGGTTGCTGCTGCTGAACCATTGCCATCAACATCAAAACGAAGATAACCTGTACTGGTATCATAGAGAAAACGTTGATTAGTGTTTGTCGCACTACTTCCATATTTGAACTGTGCAGCAGTAATCTGAGAATAAGCAGGAAGCGAAGTTAAACCACCACCAAAACCAGAAGCTGAAACATAAATTTTATTTACGCCACTTTCAAAGTTAATTATTGTATCAGTTCCTTCATTAGGAGTATTGAAGCCAATTGAACCACCTAAATACTCACCATAGAAGTTGTTATAAAAAGTGATCGTATCGTTCCCCAAACCACCATAACCTCTGTTGCTTACACTCAGTGCTAGTGAGTCATTACCATTCTCGCCATACTGATTACCACCATTAATTAGAGTATCGTTTCCATCTCCTCCATACAGATAAGCTTCACCACCTTCATAACCGTTTCCACGCCCATCTAACAAATCATTGCCACTGCCACCATAGAGAAGATGTTCGCCATAGTGTCCAGCGATAAGAGTATCATTGCCTTCCCCACCTCTTAAAAGGACACTACCATAGTAATCATCATAAATATAATAGCCGCCAACTAACAAATCATTGCCTTTATCACCATCGATCGTATCATTGCCCCATCCTCCATAAATACTGTCATTGCCATCGCCACCTTTAAGAATATTATTCCCATCATTGCCAGTAATTACGTTGTTATAACTGTTTCCTGTAGCATTAATGTCATCATAATTAATGTTATTGTCATCTGTTAGTCTTGTTAGTGTGAGATTATTTAAGTAATTCTCGCGCAATGTATAGCTAACCGATGAGATGACTGTATCAACGCCTTGCCCTGGTAATTCTGTAATCACATCTGTGGTGCTATCGACAATATAAGTATCATCTCCAGTTCCACCGATGAGGGTATCTATACCGTTTCCTCCACTAAGGGTATCTTTACCTGCATTTCCTCTGAGGGTATTATTTCCTGCATTTCCCGTAATCACATTATCGTAACTATTGCCTGTACCACTGAGGTTACTACTACCTGTTAAGGTCAGATTATTAACGTAGTTTTCCGATAATGTATACGAGAGCAATGTTCTAATTGTATCAACGCCTTGCCCTGGTAATTCTGTAATCACATCTGAGTAGCTATCAACAATATAAGTATCATCACCCGCACCACCAATCATGGTATCAGCACCCGTACCGCCATCTAAGGTATCATGATCGTTACCGCCTTCTAATCGGTCATTTCCGCCTAAACCTGTTAAAGTATCATTCCCAGCGTAACCATAGATAGAATCATTACCCGAAGTACCTGTTAAATTGTTAGAACCCGAATTGCCATAAATAGTAGCCATTTGATTTTTGCTCCTTGTCGTTTTGAAATAAGCTTTATTAACACATCAGAGAAAACAGTTAATTTTATGACTCTTTTTACATTTATTTACAAGTACAAATAAAAATTCTATTTGGGTTAATTATCTTAGTAAATTGACGATATTTTAGAATAAAAAACCAGTTTTAATTGTATTTAGTACCTTAGCGATTTGTGATTACACATGATTTAGCAAAAAGATTAAGCTAAATTTAGCTTATATAAAAATCAAAACTGTATCGTATTAAAACTAGAATTCAAGCCATATTTAGTTTGTTTTCAGCCACATTTTAAATATTCAGACTTATGATTAAATGAGCTTTGAGAGCAATTCTGATTCTTCTAAAAAAATTTGGATAATTATCGAAGTGAACTAAGTCAAAATCTCTCCAATTACCCAAATCTTCATTCATCTATTGAGAAAATGATTAAGATACATAAATATCATTATTAGTTAGAGTCGGTGCGCCTTGCAGAATGGCTAACACGGTTGAGGCGGCTGAACCACTGCCATCAACATCAAAGCGGAGATAACCTGTACTGGTATCATAGAGGAAACGTTGAGAAGTAGTTGTAGCACTACTGCCATAGGCGAACTGTTCAGCAGTGAGACCAGTAGAAGATGATAAGCCACCACCAAAACCTTTGGCAGAGACATCAATAGAATCATATAAATTATTAAAATTAATAATTGTATCTGTACCCTCATTGGAAGTCTTAAATCCAATAGAAGTACCATAATCAGAGGAATTACAGGTTAAAATATCATTCCCTAGACCACCTTCTAGTCTAGTTCCATCAGAACCTAACAAAGTATCATTGCCGTCTCCGCCATCTGCACTTGAAAAGCTGGCTATAGAAATATAATCATTACCACTATCACCAGAAGCTGAACCCTCCGCAACATAAACTGTATCATTACCACTTCCACCAGATGCTGAACCAATAGTCGCACTGACTGTATCATCGCCACTTCCACCAGATGCTGAACCAATATTCACACCGACTGTATCATCGCCACTTCCACCAGATGCTGAACCCTCAAAAATACTAATCCGATCATTACCTGCATCGCCATATCCTGTAGCAGACTCTCCCACTAAAGTATCATTGCCATCTCCTCCTTTAAGAATATTATCTCCATCATTGCCTGTAATCACATTGTCATAAGTATTTCCTGTCCCATTGAGGTTAGCACTTCCAGTCAGTGTCAGATTAT
>ERZ1066124.778-NODE-778-length-14537-cov-8.623256_pt1 | contig 14537 bp, 14 predicted proteins | sample MGYA00382771_ERZ1066124 | MGnify/ENA primary metagenome ERZ1066124 (study PRJEB33369, sample SAMEA5778354) | biofilm metagenome | biome: Industrial cooling water; feature: Water cooling tower basin; material: Biofilm | place: United Arab Emirates | collected... | reverse complement strand
CCGCCCCCAGTTCCCAAACCCACCGGCCGGACTGACCAACTGGAATTGACCGAACCGCACGGTGTCTTCGTAAAAGCCCGTCAGCGCGGTGGTTCCGGCCGGGTCGGTGGTCATTGCGTCCACGTCGCTCCAGCCGTTGCCCGCCACAGTGGTGGCCCAGTTCCACTGCCCACCCGCTGAGAGCTTCGTGACCGCCACCGCCGACCGCCACCCGCCGAACTGCCCGCGCCGTGGCGCAATCAGCCGCAGTGGGCCGCACTGCGTGGTATCGGTGAAGGCGAACGCGGTATAAATGCTGCCGGGCGCATCGGTTCCCGAAAAATGCCGCTCCGTCAGTACGCCACCCGCCCGGCTCGAGACGGTTTGGTGTGCCCACGCCCACGCTTGGGCGCGGGCGGTGGTGGGCACCAACCACGCAGCGAAATGCAACAGCGCCGAAAGAGTCAGAAGTGAGGATAGCGAGTAGGGCAGACGCATCTGAGGAAGAAGTGTAGGATTGAAAAAACAACAACGCCCATCCGGGCCTGAGCCGGATGGGCGTTGCGGAAGAAAAGTTGCCCGTGGGCGATTACCGAAATCTACGCCACCGCCGCCTGCACCACGTGGTGGGTCACTTTCGGCCCCTGAACGCCGCGCTTGCCGAACTCGCGCGCTACGTGCTCCGTGACGTAGTAATACGTATCCCAATACGTGGCGGCGGGCGTCCAGACGCGCACGTCGAACTGCACGGCGTTTTCGGTGAGCTTGGTGGGCAGGATGTCGTGCTTGCGGTCTTTGGCGGCCGTGGGGCAGGCCTCAACGACGGCGCGCAACGCGGCCCACGTATCATCGAGGTTGTTTTGATTGCCGGCGGCGAACACCATATCGACCCGGATGATGCCTTTGGTCGAGATGTTGGTCATTGCCGACGTCGAGAGCGGCCCGTTGGGCAGGATGATGGTCTTGTTGTCGGGCGTGACGAGCACCGTATCGAAGATGCGAATCGCCTCGACGATGCCCGTAAAGCCCTGCGCGTTGATGAGGTCGCCGACACGGAAGGGCTTGAAAATCAGAATCAATACGCCCCCCGCGAAGTTGGCGAGCGAGCCTTGCAGCGCCAGCCCCACGGCCAGCCCCGCCGCCCCGATGATGGCCACGAACGACGTGGTCTGGATGCCGAGCGTGGAGGCGATGCTCAGCATCAGCAGCACTTTCAGCAGGCCGCTGACGAGCGACAGCAGGAACGGCTGCACGTCGCGGTCAACGTGGCGGCGCGTCATCCCGGTGGAGAGCAGCCGCACGATTTGGCCAATCAGCCACAACCCGACCACGAGCGTGACGATGGCGAGGACGACCCTTCCGCCGTACAGCGTGGCGAAATGGAGTACCTGGTCGTAGAGACGGACGGCGGACGTTTGCGCGCCATCGACGGTCAGAGCTGTGGGAGCTGCCGGCATAACAGAAAAAACTTGTGGTGTTTCGGCAACCCGAACCGTTCGGGTTGGGACCGCAAGCTAGTGCCGTGAGCGCAATATTCAGTCAGCAGCGCCCAGCGCCTCGACCGGCAGCGGGTCGGGACAGGCGGCGAGCAACTCGGCCACGGTGCGGCGCGGCGCGGGACCGGGCACGAGCACGTCGGGGGCGATGTCGGCCAGCGGCGTGAGCGCGAAGCGCCGCGCCGCCAGGCGCGGGTGCGGCAACATCAACTCTTCCCCGAACTCGATTTCGATGGTCGAAAACAGCAGAATGTCCACGTCGAGCAGCCGGGCGGCGTAGCGGGCGGCGCCGGGCGCGCGCCCGGCGGCGGCCTCCACCTGTTGGGTCAGGCGGAGCAGCGCGAAGGGGTCGAGCAGGGTATGGAGCGCCACGGCCTGATTGAGGTAGGGCGGCTGCCCCGCCACGGCCGCGCCCCCCCACGGCGCCGACCGAAACAGCCGACTCTCGGCCGTAACGGTGCCGTGCCGCGCCAGCGCGGCGCGCGCGGCAGCGAAGGTGGCCACGGGGTCGCCGAGGTTGGCGCCGAGAAGCAGGTATGCGGTGTTGGGGGCGGGGGGTAGTTTCATTGGGTGTTGGGTGGTGGTGGGTGTTAGGTGGTGGGTGTTAGGTGTTAGGTGGTGGGTGTTAGGTGGTGGGTGTTAGGTCTGTCATTGCGAGCGCAGCGAAGCAATCCTCGTGTGCTCGGTGCGGCGGTTGAGCGGCGCCGGGCATTCGCGCCCAACAAACGAAGATTGCTTCGCTGCGCTCGCAATGACAAACTCACCCACCACCCACCACCCCACCACCCCGCCCCTACTTTTGCGGCGCTTATCCGCCGTGCCCCGTTGACAGCTTCTCCTTCCCCGCCGCTTTCCCTCGACACCATTCAGGCGCCCATCGCGGCTGAGATGGCGGCGTTTGAGCCGAAATTTCGGGCCGCGATGCAGAGCCGCGTCCGCCTGCTCGACCAGATAATGGGCTACATCGTGCGCCGCAAAGGCAAGCAGATGCGGCCGATGTTCGTGTTCCTGACTGCGCGCCTCTGCCACGGCCCCACCGGCGAGCTGCCCGACGCCAGCTATCGCGGGGCGGCCCTCATCGAGCTGCTGCACACGGCCACGCTCGTTCACGACGACGTGGTGGACGACGCCAACTACCGGCGCGGCTTCTTCTCGATAAATGCCCTGTGGAAGAACAAGATTGCCGTCCTCGTCGGCGATTACCTCCTCAGCAAGGGCCTGCTGCTGAGCATCGACCACGGCGATTTCGAACTGCTGCGCCTCGTGAGCACCGCCGTGCGCGAAATGAGCGAAGGCGAATTGCTGCAGCTCGAGAAAGCCCGGAGCCTCGACATCACGGAAGAAATTTATTTTGAGGTGATTCGGCAGAAAACCGCCTCGCTCATCGCCGCGTGTTGCGGCGTGGGGGCCGCCTCCACCGGCGCCGACGCCGAAACCGTAGCCCGCGCGCGGCGGTTTGGCGAAACGGCCGGCCTCGCCTTTCAGCTAAAGGATGATTTGTTCGATTACGGCCCCGTCGGCGGCGCGGGCCTCATCGGCAAGCCGGTCGGGATCGACATCAAAGAGAAAAAGCTGACCTTGCCCCTGATTCACGCCCTGCGGAATGCGTCGTGGCTCGAGCGCCGCCGGGTGCTCTACACCCTGAAAAACAACACCGGCAAGCGCCGTGAGATCGAGGAAGTGATGGCGTTCGTCAACGCACACGACGGCCTGACGTACGCCACCGAGCGGATGCACACCCTCGCCGCCGACGCGCTCGCCGAGCTGCACCAGTTTCCGGCGTCGCCCGCCCGGCAGGCGCTGGCCGACCTGCTGCGCTACACGATCGAGCGCGAGAAGTAAGGCGCCGCGCATCTACCTCCCCTGCTTGCCCCTCTCTTCGCTCCTATGCCACTTCTCGTAACGCCCGACGACCAGGATTCCAATGCCACCTGGGAAGTGGTGGGCGCCCCCCGGCGCCTCGGCGGCTACCTGATCGATTTGTTTTTGCTCAACTCGCTGGTGTCGGCCGTGCTGGCCGGGGCGCGGGCGCAAGGCTGGGTAGGCCCGCCGCCGGCCGACCTGTTCGCCGCGCAACCCGGCGAGCTGCTGCCGCTCGTGCTCACGACGTACGCCGTGCAGGTGACGTACTATTTTCTGTGGGAAAGCCTGACCTACCGTACGCCCGGCAAGCTCGTGTGCCAGACCCGCGTGATGGGCGTGGACGGCGACGATCCCACGACCCTCAGCATCCTGCTTCGTACGCTGGTGCGGTTGGTGCCGCTCGAATTTCTGTCGTTTCTGGGGCCGTGGCCCGGCGGCTGGCACGACCGCTGGACCGGCACCTGCGTAGTGCGCCGCACCGACAACCTCGCCGAAGAGCCGGCCGACGACGACGCCGCCGACCGCCTATGATTGCGCTCATCGCGGGTACCAACCGCCCCCGTTCCACCACCCGCCTGCTGGCTGAGTACTACGCCACCCGCCTCCGTGTGCACGGTGCTGCGGCCGTGGAGTTGGTCGATCTGGCCGACCTGCCGCCCGACTTCACCGCCACCGCGCTCTACGGCAACACCGGCCGCAACGACGCCTTCAACGCGCTGGCCGCCCCGGTGCTGGCTGCCGAGGGGCTGGTGTTCGTCGTGCCCGAATACAATTACTCGCTGCCGGGCGTCCTCAAAGCATTCATCGACGGTCTGCCCTACCCCAACGGCCTGCGCGGCAAGACCGCCGCGCTGGTGGGCCTCTCGGCCGGCGCGCAGGGCGGCGCCGTGGCGCTCAGTCACCTGACCGACATCCTGCACTACCTCGGCTGCACGGTGCTGCCCGTGCAGCCCCGGCTGGCGCACGTGTACCAGCACTTCGCCACCGGCGAGCTGACCGACGCCCGCCACCACCAGCTCGTGGAAGAGCAAGTGGCGCGGCTGGTGCGGTTGGTGGGCTAAGCCCGAACTTCGCCGCACGATGCGACTGTGGGCAAATAGAGTGACTGGATGGCTGTTCGGGCTGTGGCTCCTGCCCGGCTGCACCCGCGCGCCCGATGCCGACTCCGCTACCATTTCGGGCGGTCTCAACCGCATTCGCACCGCCAACCAGCTTGCCGACAAAGCGGCCTCCGCCTTGTCCACTCACCACTATACGGCCGCCATTCGTGCTTATGAGCAGATGAGCGAGCTGGCGCCGCTGCCCGAGGAAGCGCGCCTCAATCTGGCACACGCGTACTTCCGGGCCAGGCGCCCGGCCGAAGCCCGCGCCGCCTACGCGCCCCTGACCGGCAGCGCCGACCCCGCCCGCCGCGCCGTGGCGCTGCACCAGCTCGGCCTGCTGGCCGCCGCCGACCGCGACTACGACCGCGCCCTGAGTCTGCTCCGCACCGCGCTCCGCACCGCCCCCTCGGCCCCGGCCGTGCGGGCGTCGTACGAAACCCTCGTCCGGTGGCTCGCCGCCGGCGCGCGCGACGAAGAGGGTGTGCCGCCTCCCGGAGGCCTCGGCGGCCCCCCGCGCGAGCAACCCCGGCCCACCGGCCGGCAGCAGCGCCCTGCCGACCAACGCCCCGGCGGCCCCGGCGACGCTCCGCGCGGCGCCGGCAACCAGCCCGGCGGCGGCGACCGCCCCACCGAATCCGGTACCCGCGAGGAGTCTCTGGCGCAGGGCGGGCAAACCGGCGGGCAGCGCGGCCTGGGGCCGGGGGGCAGTGGCGCTTCCCTGCCACCTGCCGACGCGGGAGCGTCCGCCAATCCGGCCGGGGCCGGTGCGCGCCGCACCCAAACCCTGCGCCCGCCTCAGCCCGACGCCACCATCCCCGCCGCGCAGGCCCGAATGCTGCTCGAAGCGATGCAGGCCGCTGAGACGCAGTATCTCCAGCAAATCCCGCGCGGTGCCCGTAAGCCCACCGAGCCAACCCGGCCGGATTGGTGATGGAGATGGTGAAGAGATTTTGGGGGATGTGAGGATGTGGCGATGTGAGGATGTAGGGCTGATTTCGCAGCCCCGTAGGGGCTACCTTCTGGTAGCACTCCGCAATGTGTCAACAACGTGGTCCCGTAGGGACCCACCATCCGCGTGTGCCCGGCCGCCGTAGATAGTGGGTCCCTATGGGACCACATTCATTCCCGAACTGGCGGCTTCTACCAGAAGATAGCCTCTACGGGACTGCACAATCATTTCTAATTACCACATTAGCACATTCCCACATTAGCACATTCCCACATTAGACCTCCGCCACTCGCAGTACCTTCGTTGCACCAATTGACCCGGTGGCGGTGTTCGTCGCCTTTCCAACTTTCATTTTCAGATGCAGCAGTCGCAGCAAGTCCGCGAAGTCGTAATCGTATCGGCCGTTCGGACGCCCATTGGGGCGTTTGGGGGCGCGTTGGCCTCGCAATCGGCGCCCCAGCTCGGGGCCGTCGCCATCAAGGGCGCCCTCGAAAAGGCGGGCGTCGATAAGTCGGACGTGACGGCCGTGATTATGGGCAACGTGCTGAGCGCGGGCGTCGGGCAGGCGCCGGCGCGGCAGGCGGCTATTCTGGCGGGCCTTGCGCCGGAAGTGGAGTGTACGACCGTCAACAAAGTGTGCGCTTCGGGCTCGAAGGCCATTATGATGGCCGCGCAGGACATTATGCTCGGGATGCACGACGTAGTGGTGGCGGGCGGAATGGAATCGATGTCGAACGTGCCGTACTACGCTTCGCAGGCCCGTTTCGGCTCGAAGTTCGGCAACGTGACGATGCTCGACGGCATCGCCAAAGACGGCCTCGAAGACGTGTACAAAGGGCTGGCGATGGGCCACGCCGCCGACAACACTGCCAAAGAGATGAACCTCACGCGCGAGGCGCAGGATGCGTACGCCATCGAGTCGTACACCCGCGCGCAGAACGCGCAGAAAGCCGGCGCTTTTCAGGATGAAATCGTGGCCGTACCGATTCCGCAGCGCGGCGGCGAGCCGCTGCTGGTGAGCCAGGACGAAGAGCCGGGCAAATCGAACTTCGGCAAGATGCCCGGCCTGCGCCCGGCCTTCGACAAAGCCGGCACCGTGACCGCCGCCAACGCCTCGAAGCTCAACGACGGCGCCGCCGCCGTGGTGCTGATGAGCCGCGAGAAAGCCGACCAGCTTGGCATCCAGCCCATCGCGGTGGTGCGCGGCTTCGCTGACGCCGAGCAGGACCCGTGGTGGTTCACGACCACGCCATCCATCGCCATCCCGAAAGCGATGAAGCGCGCGGGCATCACGCCGGAGCAGGTCGATTACTACGAAATCAACGAAGCGTTCTCGGCCGTGGCCCTCGCCAACAATGAGAAGCTGGGCCTCGACGCCGCGAAGGTCAACGTCAACGGCGGGGCCGTGGCGCTGGGCCACCCGCTGGGTGCTTCGGGCGCGCGCATCGTGACGACACTGCTCAACGTGCTCAAACAAAAAGGCGCCAAAATCGGCGTTACGGGCATCTGCAACGGCGGCGGCGGCGCCTCGGCGCTGGTGCTGGAGCGGGTGTAGGGCGCGCGAACAGGCACTACTTTACCTTCGCCCCGCGTTACGGCTCCTGTGGCCGGAGCGCGGGGCGAAAGTGTGTTGTCACAACCGGTTTTTCAATTATGGAAGGAATACACTACCTCACCGATGACCAAAACCGTCGCGTGGCCGTGCAGATTGACCTGACCCGGTTTGGCGATGTGTGGGAAGATATTTACGATGCGTTGGTAGCCACCAGCCGACGCGGGGAAGCAACGCACGACTGGCAAGAGGTGCGCGAAGAGCTGTTGGGTTACGACTCGCCGAAGGCAGCGTGAGCTACCAGCTTCGACTGACTTCCTCGGCCCTGCGCGAATTGCGCGCCCTTGCACCGGTCACACGGCGCCAGGTTAGCAGGAAGATGACCAGTTGGCGCAGGAACCTCGTCCGCCGGGGTGCCGGAGGCTGATGGGCAGCAATGACTTATGGCGTGTTCGGAGCGGTGATTACCGAATTATTTATGCGCTCGATGATGCGATTCGAATTGTGGAGATACGCCGGGTGCGGCATCGCCGAGAAGCATATTAAGCGGCTGACGATAGGGTGCCAGCTGATTGCTTCAGCAGCTTCCATACTCGTCGCCTCCCCCACCCTCGCCCAATCCACCCGCCCAATCACCATCTGGGCCGACCCGGCGGAGCGCACCACCGTGCGCGAACTGTATCAGGCGCGCGTCGGCACCGACACGGTGCGCCACGGCACGGCCAAGCGGTTTTATGCGTCGGGCAAGCTCGAATCGGTGGGGCGCTACGCCGATGGCAAGCCCGATTCGGTGTACACTGAGTTCTACGAAAACGGGCAGCGGCGGCTGGAAGTCACGTGGGTCAACGGGCTGAAAGAAGGCCCATTTCGGGCATGGGCCGCCGATGGCAAGCCGTTGCAGGAAGGCACCTACCGCGCCAACCAGCAAACCGGGCCGCTCCGCACGTTTTACCGCACCGGCAAGCCGAAGATGGATGCCGAGTTCGTGGGCGGCTTCCCCGAAGGCGTGATGAAATCGTACGATTCGACGGGCGTACTGGTCTCCGAAATCACGTACCGCAACCGCCAACCCAACGGCCCGACCCGCACGTTCTGGCCAGGGGGGCAACTCAAATCGGTGCGCGAGTACCGCAACGGCCTGCCCGACGGCCCCGAAACGACCTACTACGAATCGGGGCAGGTGGCGTCGGAAATCATCACGAAGCCGGGGGCCAAAGAGGGGGTGCAGCGGTGGTACTTCCCGTCAGGCAAGCTCCAGCGCGAGGGCGCCTACCGCGTGGTGGCGATGGCGCCGCCGCCCGCCACGTACACCGTGGCCGGGGCGCCCAACAAACCCAAGAAGCGCGAGCTGCGCGAAGATGCGCCACCCACCTACACCGGCGCCCTCGACGGCCCCGTGACCGAGTACTTCGAGGATGGCACCGTGGCGGGCCGCGCCACGTACAAAAACGGCGTAAAGACCGGCACCGAGCAGTTTTTTTTCGCGGGCGGCAAGCTCCGGGAAGAGACGAAATACACCAACAACGGCCACGATTTCGACCGCCGTACGTGGTACGAGTCGGGCAATCTGAAAGCCGAAGAGCACGTACTCGCCGACCAGAAAACCGGCGAGTGGCGCACCTACTACGACGTGCCCGGCCCCGTGCCGGTGCCGCATACCCTCAGCCGCTACCTCACCGGCCGCCTCAGCGGCGAGCAGCTTACCTACTACCCCAATAGCCGCGTAGCCACGCGCGGTACCCGCGAAGGCGGCCGAAAAACCGGCCTCTGGCAGGAATACGACGACACCGGCGCCCTCCGCAAGGAAGCCACCTGGAAGGCCGGCCAGCAAACCGGCCCCTACCGCGAACTGACGCCCGGCGGCGCCGTACTGGTGAGCGGCAGCTACCTGACGGGCAAGCAATCGGGCCGCTGGACGTGGTACGACCCCGCCACCGGCAAGCCCACCCGCACGGCCGTATTCCGCAAAGGCACCGAGATTGATCCGACCGAAGGCAAGTCGGCCCCGAAAAAAACCGCGCCCCGCACCACGGGCCGGGTGAAGGCGGGGCCGAAAGCGGGCGGGAAGTAAGCCCAGCCGTTCGGCGCCAACGGGTTTTATTCCCGACCTTCGCCGCCGTCTATGATTCCTACCCCTATCTATTACTTGACCGACCCGGCCGAGCTGCCGGGGGCGTGTCGGCACTTGCGCGGGTGCCCCCAGTTGGGCGTTGACCTCGAGTTCGACGATATGCGCTACCGCTACGGCCGCCACCTGGGGCTGGTGCAGATTTTCGACGGTGAAGCCGTGTGGCTCATCGATCCCGTGACCATCCCGGAGCTGTCGGAACTGCTGGCCGTACTCGCCGACCCCGCCATCGTGAAGGTGTTTCACTCGTGCCGCTCCGACATTTTGCTCCTCGACGAGCTACACGACGCGCGGGTGCCCAACATCGTCGATACGAGCGTGTTGGCGCAACTGCTGGGCGAGGCCGACAATCAGATTTCGCTCGGCAAGCTCATCCAGCTCGAGCTGGGCATTACAGTGGACAAGGGCGAGCAGAAGTCGAACTGGCTCAAGCGCCCCCTCACCGACGCCCAGCTCGAATACGCCGCCAACGACGTCATCTACCTGTTTCTGCTCAAGGACGCTCTGCAGGCCAAGCTCACCGCGCTGGGCCGCTGGGAGTGGGCACGGCAGGAAAACGCCGCCCTCGACCACGTGCGCTACCAGCGCGACCCCGAACCGTGGGCGCGTTTGGCGGCCAAGCTCCGCATCGAGCCGGATGACGTGCCGCTGTTTCGCGCCCTCTGGCAAATCCGCGACGATGCGGCCCGCGAGTTGGACCGCCCGCCGTATCAGCTCTTCGACAACCGCTTCTTCCCCGAGTTCATCCGGTACCCGCCGCGCTCGGCGCAGGAGTGGGCCAACGTGAAGGGCACCCACGCCGCCCTGCGCCGCGCCCCCTGGCTCGACCGCCTCGCCGAGCTGACGCCCGACCGCTGGACGCCCCCGCCGCCCGAGCCGCGCGCCCCCCGGCCGCGCGGCTTCAAGTGGCGGATGTCGGCTGAGAAAGCCCGCGCCGTCGAGCAGCGCGAAGAGCAGTTGGTAGCCCTCAAAAACGCCGTGGCCGGCAAATACGGCCAAAATCTGGCGAATCTGGTGCTCTCGAACAAGACGATGGCCGAAATCGTGGAGTTCGGTGCCGATGCCGTGCTGCGGCCGTGGCAGCAGGACGTGATTCGGGAAGTGGAAACGCACACCGACAGCACCAGTTACGACGACGTGGCGCGGGTGCTGGATGCCGCCTGACGGCAGTTGGTTTGGTGCCCCTTGGATGCTCGGGAATGGACCGCGAACCTCCGGTTCGCTCGCGGCTGGGTGCGATTGAACGGGTGTTGGGGTGTATTGCGAGAACTCGCTACGGCGCAACGAGGTGGGTTGCCCCCATCCGCCACACCTAACCGCCTTTCCCAACCGCCTTGCCTACCCGCGAGCGAACCGGAGGTTCGCGGTCCATTATTTCCGCAGAGTGGTGAGTCGTCAATCGTAACAGTCGCGTAACCCACCCGCCGTACCTTTGCGGCAGCCACTCCGAACCAGCGGTTCGGCGGTGGCTGCCGCCCTTTTGTTGAGCGCATCTACTGAGCGTATGACCTTCCGCACTCCGCGCCTGGCCGCGGCGCTGCTGGCCGCGCTGCCGTTGGGCAGCGCCTGGGCCGGTGGCTTTCAGAATCTGCCGCCCTCGGCCTACGCGCTGGGTTTGGCCGGTGCCGTCACTGCTTCCGCCCGCGATGCCTCGTGCGCGTGGTTCAACCCCGGCGCCCTCGGAATGCTCGACTCGGCGAGCGTGAGCATCGGCTTGACGGCGCAAAACGTGCGGCGGGCTTTCCGCAGCGCCTCCACCCGGCAAGCGGCGCTCACCGAAATCGCACCGACGCTCGGCCCCAATCTCTACGCCGCGCTGCCGCTCGATTCGGCGCACCGCATCGTCGTGGGGCTGTCGGTCAACTCGCCGTTTGGCTACGATACCGAGTGGCCCGCCGACTGGCAGGGCCGCGCGCTCGTGCAGCGCAGCCGCGTACGCACATTCTTCGTGCAACCCACCGCAGCCTACCGCGTGACCGATAATTTCAGCATCGGCGCGGGCGCCGTGCTGGTGGGCGCCGATCTGCTCGTCAACCGGGCCGTTGGCGAATTCGATGGCGCGACGGCCGCCTACGACGCTTCCGGCACCGGCGCGGGCTGGCACGTGGGCGTGATGGGGCGCTCGGGCGATGCCGTCTCGTTCGGGCTGGCGTTTCGCTCGCCCGTGAAGATCAAGATGGACGACGGCACGGCCACGTTCGCGGGCATTCCGGCGTCGCAGGCGTTTCGTTTTCCGGCTTCCGCCACGTTCGGCACCGAACTGCGCCTGCCGTGGCAACTGTCGGCGGGTATCTCCAACGCCGTTACCGACAAGCTGTTGCTGAATTTTTCTTTTGAGCTGAGCGGCTGGAGCGCCTACGACTCGCTCAACATCGTCTATTCCGACAACGCGCGCCCGACCGAGCGCGGCGGTCGGCGCTACGAAGACGCGATGGCCTTCCGCGTGGGCGCCGAGTACCAACTCCGGCCCCGGCTGGCCGTGCGGGCAGGCATACTCTACGACGAAAGCCCCGTGCGCGACCAGAACATCACCGCCGATTTGCCCGACGCCAATCTGCTCGGTGCCTCCGTGGGAGCCGGCTACCGCATCGGGCGCCACCTGGTGGTGGATGCGGCGTATGCGTACGGGCAGTCGGCCCGCCGCACGTCGCGCGCCGACGTTACGGCGCTCACCGTGCCCGCCATTGCGGGGCAGTTCCGCAACCTGGTACACGCGGGGGCGCTGAACGTCACGTATCGGTTTTAACGGCACCCTGTTACCGCACTCGCCCCACTCCGGTTCCTCCTATTTGCTGCCGCCCAATTCGCTGATGACCTCTCTCCGCCCCTCCTCCCTCCTTCTGCTCGCCGGACTGACGGCCACCGCGCTCGTCGGGTGCGAGCCGACGCTCGACGAGGCGCCCGCCGTGTCGGCCGGTTCGCTCGACCTTAGCCGTGTGGTGGCAATCGGCGACGATTACGCCGCCGGAGTGGCCGATGGCGGCCTGACGCGCGCTCGGCAGGAGTACTCGTTTCCGAATCTGCTGGTGCAGCAACTCCAGCGGGCGGGCGCGGGCGCCTTCACGCAGCCGCTGCTGGCAACCGGCGAGAGCACGGGCGGTGTGCAACTGCTCAGCCTGACGGCCACCAATCAGGCACTTACCGGCCCAGCCGCCGTTTCCTTCATCGACCAGGAGCCACTGAACCCAGGAACGCCGTGCGAGGAAATTCGGTACCGCCTTCCGGCGTGGGCCGATGCCGGCGCGGGGCTGCCCGGTAATCTGGCTGTGCCCGGTTTGCGGTTGATGGACCTCGAAACTCCCGGCCTCGGCGACGAAACCAATTTCAGGAACGCAGGCGCAGCGTACAACGCCGGCCTTGAGCGCATCCTGCCCGATGGCGCCGACGCCGCCTCGTACCTGACGCTCGTGAAGCGCGCTCAGCCCACGTTCGTCATCGTCAGTGCCGGCCTGGGCGACTTATTGCCGTACATCCTGTCGGGTGGTACGTGCAATACGTCACTACCGTCGGTTTCCACCGTCTCGTTCCGCGCGAAACGATTGGTGGATTCGCTGGTGGCCACCACGTCGGCCAACGGCATCATCCTCGGCGTTCCCAAACTCGACGTGCTGCCGCTCACGCGCACGACCGTCAGCGCCGTGAGCCGAGGTCTGGGGCGGCCGGATACGGCTTCGCTTTACGGAATTGTCTTCCGAAACAATAAAAATGATACTGTCCGGCTCTCCTACGAAGACATCGTTCTGCTGCCGATGGTGGCTCGTGTTGGTCGAATGGAAGACGCTACCGGCACTCCTTACCCCCAGGCGTTTGGTTCCAGAGAAAATCCGTTGCGCGACCGCGACGTCCTGACTACCACCGAGATAGCACGGGTAGATGGCTACATCAACGCCCCGCCCAGCAGCATCAATGACCGCTTGCGGACGGCCGTCTCGATTGCCGGCGCCAAAGGTCGCTTCGTGTACGTGGAGACCGGCAACTTCTTCCAAAGCCTCAACAACGGCCAGTTCATCAATGGCATCCGGTTCTCCGACGACCCCGTAACCGGCGGCCTCGTGAGCCTCGACGGATATACGCTCACGCCGCGCGGCAACGCACTGCTCGTCAACTTCATCATCACCAACGCGCTCAACCCGTTGAGCACCGTATCCAACTTCGGCACCAGCCTGCCGCTGATCGACATTTCGACGCTGCCCGCCACGCGCCTGCCGTAGCGGGGCAGTACGTTTTTGCGCTTGACGACCCGATGCGGCTGGTGATTCAGCGTGTTAGCGAAGCCCGCGTTACCATCGGCGGCGCCGTGCGCGGCCAGATTGGGCCGGGCCTGCTCGTGCTCGCCGGCATCGCCCCTACCGACGCGCCCGCCGACGCCCAGCGCCTCGCCCGCAAGCTCGTCAACCTCCGCATCCTCGCCGACGACGACGGCAGGATGAACCGCTCGGTGCTCGACACGGGCGGCGGCATCCTGCTCATCAGCCAGTTTACGCTGCTCGCCGACACGCGCAAAGGCAATCGCCCGTCCTACATCGGCGCCGCCCCACCCGAGGTGGCCATTCCGCTCTACGAACGCTTGATTCAGGAAGTGGAAGCCGCGCTCGGTCGCCCCATCCAGACCGGCGAGTTCGGCGCCGATATGCAGGTAAGTCTGATAAACGACGGCCCGGTGACGATTGTCACGGAGTGACTGAACCGCCTGGGCGCACCGGGCTCCAGCCCGGCGCCGCCAAGCATCGGGCCTACCGCCGCGCCGGGCTGGTGCCCGGTGCTCCCGGGAGGTAGGCATCTGGAAAAAGCATCCTCACCACTCCAACCACCAGCAATGACCATCGAGCAAGCCCAGCGCACCGTTGACGAGTGGATTACCACCACGGGCGTCCGCTATTTCAACGAGTTGACCAATCTGGCGATGCTCACCGAGGAAGTCGGCGAAGTGGCGCGCATCATCGCGCGGCGGTACGGCGAGCAGTCGGAAAAAGAGTCCGACCGGGCCGCCGACCTCGCCGACGAACTGGCCGACGTGTTGTTCGTCACCATCTGCCTCGCCAACCAAACCGACGTCAACCTAACCGACGCGCTCCGGCGCAACCTCGACAAAAAAACCCGCCGCGACGGCGAGCGTCACCAGCAAAACCCCAAGCTGCGCACTTAACCTCCCTACCCTGCCGCTACCAGCGCGTCGCCCTGCCACTCGGGCACTACGGTGTAGTGGTCGGGTTCGAGGCAGAACTGCACGTCGCGCCGCAAGTCCGCGCTCAGGCGCGCAAGGCGCTGCACGTGCGATGATTCCTGGAGAAATTCGTAAGGATCGGTAGCGGCAGCCTGCCACAGCGCGCGGGCCGCGAGGGCGGCATCGGAAGCGGGCCTGAAGTCGGGCGCCAACGTCTGGGTCAGCGCCCCCGCGAACAACGTGTCTTCCAGATTGAAGGCGCCCTTCCAGCCCGCGCACACCACCAGCACGGGACTGCCGTGG
>ERZ1066124.774-NODE-774-length-14601-cov-22.012443_pt1 | contig 14601 bp, 12 predicted proteins | sample MGYA00382771_ERZ1066124 | MGnify/ENA primary metagenome ERZ1066124 (study PRJEB33369, sample SAMEA5778354) | biofilm metagenome | biome: Industrial cooling water; feature: Water cooling tower basin; material: Biofilm | place: United Arab Emirates | collected... | reverse complement strand
CATTTATTTTTGATTTTACTACATCTCAAAAAGATGCCAAATGGGTTCTATAGAACTTTTTTCGCTTCTCCTTGTCTTTCGGGCGATTGATCTGACGGTCGGTTCCATCCATCACAAATTCGAGGGCTGGACACTCGTTTAAGATCGCTTCGAGCTTGCGAGCATCTCGTTCGGGTAATTGTTTTTCGTAACCCAATGCCTGATTCAACACGCCACTTAACTTATGCACCCACTCATTCGCTTGCGGTTGTCCCATGCCGAACAGATAGCCTTGCACTTCCTGCGTCGGATACAACCGGAAGTACACCAAGATGAACAGTAGCTTGTCACAATCTGCCTTCAGTTGCCCTCGTCGTCCACCACCGTAGCTGCGTTGGCGCGTCTTGCCTTGAATGTGATGTTCCTGAACATAAGCTTGCCACGCTTGCTCAAATGACGGCAACAAGTCTTCAAACTCGCTCAAGCTAATTCCAGTTAAGCTTTGAAAGATGCGAGGCTTATTTTGGAGACTTTGATAACTCAGCATCATGACTACTTTAGGCGACAGATCTTGTTGTTCAGCGTACCTTATTTCCGATGAAGTTTATTGTGCGATCTAGAAAGCCGTCCTGTTGCGGTGACAACAATCGCTGTCTGAATTGTGCTTGATCGAATGGCTTGTCTTTTTGGGTCAGAATATCAGGACCAAGAGATTTGAGCGTCTCGATCTGCTCATAAGGATCGCCTTGCCCGATCTGGAAAATTGGAGCCGATAATAGAATCGCACTGCCCGTTGTAGTGATAATTCTGGCTCTCTCACGTCGATCGCTTTCTTCCGGTGGTTGACCTGTAAAGGTTGTCCAGCGTCCCCACATCATCAAGTGCGAGTAGAAATAGTAATCATCTTCGATCCAACCGATGAGATTTTTGCCGTGTGCTGTCACTTCTACGATTCTGCGCCCCGTCAAACTATCGGTATGTTCTGTCAGCCAGCGTTTTGCTGCTTGGGTTCGTGCGCTGAGTTCCACGATCGCACTGTTTGCTAAAACACAATTGAGTTGATCGGCGTAACGCTGTACTTCGGGTCCTTCGGGCATAAATTCACTAGAAACAGGCTTTAAGGGAGTGATACAGGTTAACTTTATCGAGAATCTGATGCAGTTTCGTCCGTCTCAGGACCGCTCTTTGTCGAGCAATGTCTTCAACAAAGTAGGGGTAGCTTCAGAGATTTGGTCTACCGTTATCAAGAAATTCTTATGTAAAAAATGTAGTCTTACATAAGAAGCTTTATTTCAAAGCTGTAAATGCTTCCTAAGGCTTAGATCTGCGTTACATCTTCTTATGTACAAGTTACATAGAGAGTTGTACGTAAGAAAACAGCAAGATGCGATTTTGCTAGATCAGGGTAAAGATGCTGGTTACTTCTTAGAAGGAAGCGCGAATACCGGTATTCTCACTTTCTAGCAGATTGATAATTTGTGCATGAACGATCGTTTCTTGAACGACCAAACGAGCGACGGAAATTGGCAGTTTAAATCACCTCGGTCTTGCACTTCCTGGATTGATGAACAGTACTCCGTCTCGCTCCTCGATGCAAGGCTTGTGAGAGTGACCACTAATGACGACGCGAATGCCTTTTGACTTTGGTTCCAGCTTGAAGTCCTTGAGAATGTGAATTAGGTGAATCGAAATTTGCTCAACGATAATTGTCTCTGATTCTGGAATCATCTCTGCCCATGCTCCAGTGTCGTCGTTTCCACGCACCGCAATGACCGGAGCAATCGTACTCAGTTGTTCCAGAATTTCCGGCTTACCAATATCTCCAGCATGAAGAATAAGATCGGAATTCAAAAGGGCTTCGACTGCCTCTGAACGCAGTAAGCTGTGCGTGTCAGAAATCACGCCAATTTGAGTACCTGTTTTCTTCCTTCTACCCTTCGCCATACAAAGAAAATTTCGTTTCAGCCAAATGCCTAAGTTTGGTGAACACCAGGATAACTGTAATGTTCAGATCAAGACAGTAGTTCTGCTTTAATGTATACCGATTGTCGCTATGGCTCCAGCAGCATTTCTAACTCTTTAAGCAATCGCTCCGCTTTCGTGCGCGATCGTCTTGTTAACGCTGTTTTGGACAGACGCTGCAAGACAGATTTGACGCGGCTCGAAAATTCTATTTCTTCTTGATCTGCTTGTTTCGGATCGTTTTGTTCTCGCCAATCTTTGACGGTTTCCGCGATTTGCTCACGCGACCATTCTGAGGCGATCGCTTGTTTGAGCAATTTATCTCGCGTCTTTTCATCAGTAATTCGGGAGAACAATCGCGCTTTTGAGCCTTCAATCTGTCCCTGCATGATCGCAGTTTGAATCGTGGGAGGAAGTTTTAATAAGGGCAGAAAATTTGCTCTGAATCCTTCGGGGCTGTAGCGTCCCAAGCGCTCAAATTTGCGTTCTACGATCGACCAGTGCGTCTCAAGCTGATCGAGTGGAATCGATGCGAGAACGCTATCATTTCGGGGAGGGCGGTGTGTTCCATCAGACTGGCGGTTGCGGGAGTTCCAGTTAAACAAAGCAATGATTTGTTCACGGGGGAGAGAGAGATCAAGTTCTAGCGATCGTAAAATTCCGTGAACCGTTTCTAAGTCATTGAAATCCCGCCGTTTTAGATTCTCTTCTAGCTCAAGATCAAGCGCTTCACCTTCGTCCACCTCAAAAACTAAAGCATCGACCCACTCAATTTTGGCTTGCTGTGCCGCGAGGTAACGAGTCCCTCCTGCAATCAGTTTATAGCGACCCTGCTGCGTGGGACGCACCCAGAGGACTCCTCGGAAGCCAGATTTGCGAAACGTCTCAACAAAAGACTGAATCAAAACCTCATCGTGTGATTGACGGACGCGATCGCTCACTTCAATGTCAGAAACTTGCAATCGTACAACGGATTCGCTGTGATTTGATTCGGATTTTGGAGCAGGCAGATTATCGAGATCTGCCGTGGGCATCATTGAACCAATATTTTGCAATGCTGCTGCAAGCCGATTAGCCATTCAAAATCTCTCCTAACAATTGTTGAATATCTGTCCATGCTTTTTCTGCGGTTTTTCCTCGGAGTTGCCCGACCGATACGCCCCGACCAAACGCTTCATCATAAATAGCGTAGTCGCGAATTACGGATTCAAACACCGGAATTCCTTGCGCTCTCAGTCCTGCCTTAAAACTGGAAAGCGTTTCCTCCCGATTGTTCGGATGTACCCGGTTTAACACGACTCGATGCTTTTTACTGCCCACAGAATCTAAGAGTTTCACGGTAGAGCCAGTGACACGAAGCTCGTCTTGCTTGGTTGAACTGGGGATCAAGATTAACGTCGATCGCTGAACAATCTCTTCGAGATCGATGGGTTCGGGTCTAGCTTTCGTATCGACAAAGAAGTGGCGACAGTTGCCAGTTTGCCCGACGGAAGCCGTTTCGCTCATGATGCGTAAGGGAACCGTTTCGCTATAGGAAATCGATCTGGCTCCGACGAGCGTACTGCGGTTTGGATCACCATCGATTAAGATTGTCTCGATGCCCCGCTGTGCGAGCGCGTAGGAGAGATTAACCGCGATCGTCGTTTTTCCAACGCCGCCTTTCTGATTGAGAATCGAGACTAAGAGCGGCGTAATTGTCGTTTGGGCAGAGGAATTGGCTGAAGCTTTTGTTTTCTTTCGGGACGGAGTTGAGGCAGGCATATCATTAGTTGAAAAACAGCGGTGCTTGAATTCTTTTGAAGCGCGGTTCTTTTAGTCTTGCTGTCGAAGATCTCTAGTTCATAACAGAGTCAATAACCGCTCAAGTCTTTCCAGTAGATGATACTGGCAAAGTGTGAAATTCGATCAATTCTTCTACAAATTTTTCTCAAATTAGGAAGTGCGAATACCAGTATTCGCACTTGTGGTTCTCGCGGTTCTTCGATTTGCCCAACCTTACGCTTTCAGGTACAAATCACACCATCGCACCATTTCCCAAAGCGTGTGTCCAATTCCTTCTCTCGATCGATAGCTATGATCTTCAAACGGCAACTGCACCCAGCGCACCGTTGCACCGAGTCCCTTTAACGCCTCAAAGAGTCGCTCAGTTTGCAGCGGGTAGGTTCCTGGATTGCTATCCTGCTCACCGTGAATTAACAGCAAAGGTGCTTCAATTTGAGCAGCATACGTAAAGGGAGCCATGCGTTGATACGTTTCGGTTGCTTCCCAGAAGTTGCGCTGCTCACCTTGAAAGCCAAACAGTGTCAGTGTGCGATTGTAAGCTCCACTCCGGGCAATCCCCATTTTAAACAGTTTTGTATGGGCAAGTAAATTTGCCGTGGTGAACGCGCCATAGGAATGTCCGCCAATGCCGATACGATCGCGCTTTGCAATTCCTCGACTGACTACATAGTTGATCGCTGCTTCTGCCCCTGCAATTAACTGCTCGACGTATGTGTCATTCGGTTCAGCATCTCCTTCCCCGATAATCGGCAGCTTTGGATCATTTAGTACTGCATACCCCTGAGTGAGTAGAAGCACGACTTGGACGACTAAAGTTATTGTTTGAGGTGGCTTTGTTGCATGAATCGAAAAAGCGACTGGCAGGGATTGAGGGAATCCGAGGTTAAGCTTAACCTCGGTAGCTACCGGGCTTGGCAATCTGAATCATGCGGTTGAGTGCCGCACATTTAATCAGTAACTCAACAGCTTGATTGTCAAATCGACGCGACCGAAGAATGCCGCCAAAGATCGTCTTGAAGCGGAACATCGTGGTCTCGGCAATCGAGCGACGATGATAGCCAGAATCTCGCTTCCATTTCTTGCGTCCATGCTTGCGGATGTATCGCAGGTTTTGATCTCTGGGGTGAGGCGGTGCTTTACGATTGCCATGCTGCCAAATCACCGCATGTTTGCGGGGCGGAATCACAGGCTTGGCTCCACGTTCAGCAATCTCCTCGTAGCAATGGCGATGGTCATACGCGCCATCGGTGCTGATTTGCTCGATGTCATCCTCAATCTGGTTGAGCAACTCGTCTAAGACTTCGCCATCATGCACCGCATTCGAGGTCATCGTGGCTGCGAGGATTTCGCCCGTCGCCTCCTTGCGAAGCGTGGCGGTACGCCTTCGACTCCGAGATGCAGTTTGCGCCAAGTTCGCCGTTTACTGATGCCGTGTTGACGAGTTTTCCACTCGCCTTCACCATAAACTTTGACCCCGGTGGAATCGACCACGATATGACGCGCTTTGGTTACGGGCAGCACAGGCAACCCCACCGAGAGCTTGCCCAACCGTCGAGACAGCGTACTAGGGTCAGGCACAAGCAGGTCAATCCCCATCCACTCAAAAATCGATGCCACAAATCCCTGGCATTGTCGTCCTGCCAATCCACAAATCGCTTTGAGCGTTGCCATCGTCGCGATTGCCAAGTCGCTATAGAACACCGATGCACCGGGCTTCCCGCTCAAATTCGGCACGATCCACGACTCCAATACTGATTCCTCGATCCAGAAGCTGAGGCTTCCTCTTTGTTTCAGTCCAGCGTTATACTCAGACCAGTTGCGGATGCGGTAGCTCATCTTTGTGAAGGTTTGTTAGGTGGTACTTCAACCCTATCACGCGGCTCCCTCCGCAACCCCTATTCATGCAACAACGCCCCAGCCTACTGAAATTTCAGCTTGGCAATCTTTCGCTTCAGCCCAAGGGTGTAAAACTCTAGCCATTCTGGAGAGCCGCTTACAACGGCGTTCTGATGGAACTCTAGATTCCAGGGGTCGTTCTCAAATTGATTTCACCGCGTTCCCCCTCATCGGAGTCCTTTGGAATCTCGATCGACGATCGGATGCGGTATCCTATGAACCAGAAATCTCACAGCTTGCAGACTGGATACTCGAACAGTTCGATCCCTCAAAACACTCAAAAATCAGCGGACATTAAGCAACACGAGAAATCTTCATCCGTAATTCGTTGAGAGGAACATTGACCGCAGCCGCAAGTTCTTCCCACTGCTCTAGAGTCATTGTCGGCTGAACTCGCCCTCTTTCCCACGATCGAATCGTGGACACACACACGCCTAACCGAAACCATAACCCCTCCTGTGTTAGTAGCAGCACAAAGTCCATCACTTCGTACTGCCCCATTCGCCCGCGTACCACTCGCACTTCTTCTTCGAGATATCCCACCAGTCCACTGTCGAGCCAGTATTTGCTCCATAGCACTGCCTCTCCAAACCAAGCGGGAATCCGCTACGTGATCAGACTGCTGGTTTCGATTTCATTTCCCGATTCGGTTCTGGAAGTTTTCATCTGAGCGCTCCATTACGCCACGTCAGACTCGATTGTCTCTGTCCAGTACCTCAAATGCACCCATGATAACGATTTGAGACACATCCCCAAACCTCGTTGCACATCTCGTGGGGAAACTCGACATCACTGAAGACAAATCGCAGCAGAATTCTTCCTGCCGCGATTTGTTTCATTAAGCATGGAAGCAACCTTGTTTGCCTCATCCTCGTTGTTGGGCTTTGATCGGAATCTCAACTAAAAATTCTGTTCCTTCTCCAATAGTAGAACTCACTGTTAATCGCCCGCCATGTTTTTCAACCACAATCTGCCATGCGATCGACAACCCTAATCCTGTTCCTTTACCCACAGGTTTCGTCGTAAACAGGTACTCAAAGATTTTTTGTTGCACCTCGTCAGGAATGCCGCATCCACTGTCTCGGATTCGGATTGCTACCCATTGTCCGTCAGGAGTCAGACTTGTCCGAATGACAATCTGATTCGGCTGAGAAACTAGCTCCTCATAGCTATATTTCTGACTTTTTTCTTCGATCGCATCGATCGCATTCGCAATTAAATTCATAAAGACCTGATTCAACTGCCCTGGCAAGCACTCGACTAGAGGTAGCTGACCATACTCCTGCACAATCTCAATCTCAGGACGATCGCTATTCCCCTTGAGTCGATGTTTCAAAATGAGTACTGTACTGTTGATGCCATCGTGAATATCAAATTCAGCCTTGACAGCACTATCTAACCGAGAGAAGATTCTCAGTGCAATGCTAGTAGACGCAATTCGCTCGATCCCGACTTCCATTGATTTCAGCAGTTTTGGCAAATCTGTTGCCAAGTACTCTAGATCAATCTCGCTCTCGTGTTGTGCGATCGTTTCAGAAGATGCACCAGATTGATATAGCTTCAGATGTTCCATCAAGGCTTCAAAATCTTCATTCGCGTGTTTTAGATTTCCTTGAATAAAGCCAACTGGATTGTTAATTTCATGTGCGACTCCTGCAACCAGTTGCCCTAAAGCCGACATTTTTTCACTATTCACCAATTGAAGTTGGGACTGCTTAAGTTGATTGAGTGCCTCGCTTAACTCAGCAGTGCGCTCTGCAACTCGGCGCTCTAACTGTACATTGAGATCGCGCAACTCCTGAGTCAAGCGGTATAGTCGCAAATGGGTGTCAAGTCGAGCCAGCACCTCCTCATGCTGAAACGGCTTCGTGATGTAATCCACTGCCCCTAAACTGAGTCCTTTGACTTTATCTTCAGTTTCAGAAAGCGCCGTCATGAAAATGATCGGCACACTCTCAACGTTTGGCATTTGTTTGATACGACGACAGGTTTCAAACCCATCAATTCCAGGCATCATCACATCCAGCAGAATTGCATCAGGTGTAACGCTCTCAAGCGTTTCTAGAGCTGCTTCACCATCTTGTGCAAGCAAAACACGATAGCCAGCCGATTTTAGGATGTCAAATAGAACCTTAATATTGTTGGGATTGTCGTCAACAATTAGAACAAGGCTAGATTTTGAGTCACTCATTGTCAAATTTCAGGCGTGTAGAACTTAATAAAGCGGACGATCTCTTTTAGATTGAGTTGGTGAGCTAGATGTTCGAGTTTTGCAGTGTAGGCTTGGTAGTCTACACCTGATTGTTGAAGGTGCTGGATTTCTTGCTCCACTGTTTCAATGTCTCCGATCTTGGCAGCTTGATAGAGTGATTTCAGTGCCTCAGTTGGTGGAACGACAAAGGGGGGCTGAGGTAGTTGTACTTCATCAGAAGTGGCTTGCGCTGCTTGGGGAGCACTTCCCTCAGCATAGCTCCAGGAAAGTTCTAGATAGTTGCAAAGCTGTTCTAGTAATTCCTCAGACTGAACAGGCTTTGGTAGAAAATCTCGACAGCCTGCCTCGCGACTTTGCTGACGATCGAAGTTGAACACACTCGCAGAAGAAGCAATGATCGGGATCTGAGCAAGTTCTGATTGCTGCTGTAGCTGCTTCACCATCTCTAAGCCTCCCATCACAGGCATTGCCAAATCTGTAATGATCAGATCTGGTTTGCACTCAGCCGCTTTTTCTAATCCCTCTTGACCGTTTGTTGCTTCCAAAACGCTAAATCCGAGTGGTTCTAGTAGATTCAGAATCACAGAGCGGTTCTCCCAGCGATCGTCAACGATGAGAATCTTTTTGCGATCGCCTTCGTATCCCACAATATTGTCAGTAGACTGAGCATCTACATAATCGAGCACTTGATCGGATTCTAATAGCTCAACATCAAACCAGAATTTGCTTCCTTGAGCGATCGTACTTTCGACCTGAAGTTCACTGCCCATCATCTGTACAATCTGCTGACTAATGGCTAGTCCTAGACCTGTTCCCTCAGACATTTTCTCTTTACTTCCGACTTGCTCAAACGGGAGGAAGATTTTTTCGAGTTGTTCAGGAGTCATTCCCACACCAGTATCCTCGATCTGAAATCTTAGCTTGATTCGCTGTGTATCAGAGAGTTCAGTCGAAGTAGCCTCAGATGCTAGTGAATCAAGTTCCCAACCTCGATGGCTCTGAATGAGAACACCAACTTTAAAGGTAACACCGCCTTTTTCAGTGAACTTGATTGCGTTACCGAGTAGATTGATCAATACCTGACGCAGACGTTTCTCATCTGCATAAACAGCGAGAGGTAGCTTGTTAAGTGCTTCGTAAGTAAAGCCAATTTCTTTTTGCTCTGCCTTGATGCGACAAATCTCAACAATACCTGTCAGAAAAGAAGGCAGATGAAAGTCTTTGTCAGTCAGTTCCAGTTTACGAGCTTCGATCTTCGAGAGATCTAGAATGTCGTTAATCAAGGTCAACAGATGTGATCCACACTGATGAATGATGCTGACACCATCTAATTGTTTGGGCTGTAGCGTTTTGTCACGCAGCAGGATTTGAGCATAACCCAGAATACCGTTGAGGGGTGTTCTCAATTCGTGGCTCATGTTGGCAAGAAACTCGCTCTTCGCCTGGTTTGCACTATCTGCCTGATTTTTTGCTTCTCTTAACTGCGTGGTGCGCTCCTCTACTCTCGCTTCTAGTTCCTCAAACGAGGATTTAAGCTGCTTCGCCATTGAGTTAAACGAAGTTGCAAGCGTCTCAATTTCGGAGATGCCTTGAACTTCTACGGTTTGGTCTCGATCGCCAATTGCGATCGCTTGGCTCGCTTCAGTCAATTTCAGAATGGGACGAGCAATCCAACGTGAAGTATAAAGCCCTAACAATGTTGCTAAAACTAAAGCGCCCACACACAGCCAAATCGTATTGCGTGTATTCGCATTGATCTGACCCATGAAAGCAGATTCAGGCACAGCTACCACAACGAGCCAATCTAATCCTTGTGGATCGCGCCAGGGGGTAACTTGTACAAACTGGCGTTGTCCATCGACTGAAAATTCAAGCTGCTGACTGTCTCGAATCGATTGAAGCTGCCCGAACTGAGATGTCAAATGCTTTGTTGTTGCTTGAATCAAAGAATCCTTGATTTCAGTCGCTTTCAGGCGTTTTGCTTTTTCATTTTCAATCAGGTAGGGCTTCTCTGTGCTAGAACTTCCCACCAGCGAACCATCGCGCTCCAGAATAAAGGTTCTCCCAGTCCCTTCAGAATCCAGTTTCAACTGGCGTAAGAAATCGCTGATTTGCAGCAAACTCTGTTCTGTGCCGACACTACCAATCAGCTTTCCTGCTCCATCGTAAACAGGTTGAGCATAAGAAATCGAGAGCGTATAAGGCGGAAATTCCCACGCATAAATTGAAGTCCAGCGAGGCTTACCTGCTTTGAGTGGTTCTGCATACCATCCTTCTTTCTGAAAGTCGAAAGGTGTAGGAGGATGAGCAGCTTTCAGGCGTTTACCCTGGTTATCAACCTCATAGCCGTAAACATTGTTGTTGCCGTAGCGAATCGGAGAAAGTTCAGAAACAACAATACGATCGTCTCCAAATAAATAACCTGCTCCTGCATATTCTCCACGGGTATTTCCGAAGAGTACGTAACCCACTTTGTGCAACTGTGCCTGCTTCCAGAACTTACGACCGATGCTTTCCAAGTCGTTCGGGTTCAGCAGTCCCATCTGGATCAAGTCAGCATTCGTCTGTGTGATCAAACGAGGAGTAAGCAGATAGCTATCCAAGTGTTGATCAATTCGATCGCTGGTTTCTCGTCGCAGTTGACTTGCGAGATCGTTGACTGCCTTCTGCCCATTTTGCAGAGAAAAATATCCTGTCAGCCCAACTGCTGTAAAAATTTGTAGAACAAAAGGAACGACAAGAATGAACCGTAAGGGAATTTTTCGCGATTTCGGAATCGGGGGCTTTTTCTTGCTGACGATCATCGTACTTGCTCCGGTTTCTCGTAAACAGACACTGCGACATTGAGTGGTAATTGTAGAATTCCCACCCGGCAATTGATTACTAGGCTCGTAGAAAAAATCAGTGGTTTGACGGATTACGCTCAAGAAAAATTGAACGAATGCAAAGACTTAGAACGAGAAACAACGATCGTAAATCGTCGAGCCAGGATCATTGCCGCGATCGCTAATCCAATCACAAGCCCCCACCAGAAACCGATCGCACCCAGCCCAAAACGCATTCCAAGCAGCGCCCCGATCGGCAACCCACAGCACCAGTAAGCTAGAAATCCAACTATCATCGGGATTCGAGTATCTTTCACTCCTCGCAATGCACCGGATGCTGTAGTCTGAATGCCATCGACAACTTGAAGCACTGCTGCGACTCCTAACAGTTGCCTCGATAAACTCATCACTTGATGATGGGCTGGATCACTCGCATTGAGATAAAGCGCAAGGAAGGGGTCAGGTATTAGCCAAAAGAGCAGACTAAATACACTCATGCAAAGACCAGAAATACACATTCCGACCCTTCCCGCTCGTTGAATACCCGATCGATCTTGCTGTCCTGAGAGTTGCGCCACACGCACAGTCGTTGCTAGAGCAATGCCATTCGCGACTTGATAAGTTAACACGGCTCCAAGCTGTTGCACAATTTGATGAGCCGCAAGCGCAGTATTCCCCAGATGCCCAATGAGAAAGGTAATCACAGTAAAGATTCCAGCTTCAACAGCCATCAGCCCGCCAATCGGAAGCCCAACTCGAAGCAGTTCTCGCAAGATGGGCACGTTTATACGCTGACATCCTTGAAAGAGCGGTGCATAAACGAAAGGAGGCTTCCAAAGAATATAGGCAACTAAAGCAAGTAGCATACTCCAGAGTGAGAGCGTACTTGCCCAACCAATCCCCGCAAGTCCTAGTTCTGGAAACCCAAACTTACCGAACATGAGTATATAGTTTCCGCCAATATTGAGCAATGTCCCAAACAGAGTGATCAGCATGACTAGACGGGGCTGTGAAATGGCTGAAATGAAGCTTTTGAGAACTGCGATCGCAAGTGCTGGAAAAAATCCCCAGGTTAGCGGGCGCAGATAAACTTCAGTCATTTCGACTGTACTAGCATCTTGACCCAACCATAGAAGCAGCGATCTACTCTGCCATAAAATCAGCATGATCGGAATGCTGAAAAACACAGTTAGCCACAATCCTTGATGAACGACCTGCTGAACAGATTTTGAATTGTTTTCTCCATAGGCTTGTGCAACAAGTGGACTGACTGCTGACAAAATTGACGTGCTGATTAATAAGCAGTAGTTAAAGGTTGTTGCGCCTAAACCACCTGCCGCGATCGTGTGACTTCCTAACCAGCCCATCATAAGCGTGTCTACAAAAGCGGTTGCCGACTGAGCAAGTTGAGCCGCAACGAGTGGAATCGCCAAGGTTAAGCAGGCTTTTGCTTCAGAAAGAGTTTGAGTAGAGTTCGACATGATTAGTGCCTTGATTGAGCAACAGCAGGGGCGAGAAGAAAGCCTTCTTGAATAAATCGATCGACGTAAACGCTAAGAAGTTGAGAATCGATTGTTGGATAAGATCTAGGGAAATCTTTCAAGCCCTGCATCGTGTTTTTGCAATCAAATACTTGATTACCTGCCAGCCATAGTTCTAGGCGAGTACAATGATCTGAAATTGGCTCGATGATGACTGGTGCTAGAGCTTGTAGCGCATTAGATTCGAGTTTGAGAGCGGCTTGCCATTGTGAGTAGGGGACTTGCTGGATAGGATAACCGAGTTGATTCAATTTTTTGACTAACTCTCCCAATGCTAAAGGTTGTGGATTGACCAGATGAAATGTCTTGCCATAAGACTCAGGTTGCAGAGATAGATGCACGATCGCTTGGCTGATGTAATCAACAGGTGCCACATCGATCATCAGATCTAGATCAGGCGCACATTTTAGCTGCACAAAGCTTTTCATCAGTAAACAGAGCCAATCTTGCGGATTGAAATGTCCTGTGTTGCTATGTCCCGTGACAGTTCCAGGTCGGTAGATACAAATAGGAATGCCTTGTGTAGCAGCTTGTGACATCAGGTGTTCTGCAATCCACTTACTTTGAGCATATCCCCCTGCAATTCCTTTCCCTTGGGAGATGCTGTCAGTTTCACAGATAACTGTCTTACCCGTTGTTGCGATCGACTCCAGGACATCAAGTGTTGAAAGATAGTGGATAGGCTTCGTTTTTCCTGTGGTTGCCAAGCGTAGAATTTCGCGAGTCCCTAACACATTCGTCAATCGTAGAGCAGTATAAGGATAGAGCAAGTGAACATTTGCGCCGCTGTGATAGATAACCTCGATCGAGTTTGCAAGTTCTTGAAATTGGGCTTTGCTAAGTCCTAAATTCGGTTGGGCGAGATCCCCTAAAATCGGTACAATCCGTTCTGCGAATTCTGTGGAATCTGTATTCACCTGCTTTAGAATTCGATCGAGTTTTTGTTTTGCGATCGTGATAGTTTCTGCTCGAATCAGGCAATAAATCGTTGCTGATGTCTGATGCAAAAGCTCCTTCAGCAAAGATGAGCCAATAAAACCTGTCGCTCCTGTTAAAAAAATCGACTGAGGAAGACTAGAAACAGGCGCATTTGGGCAATCGATGACAAGATCAAAATTAGCTTCCTGTTGAAGCTGCTCCAAACTCATAAACTCTGTGTGAGTTGTGGAATTTGATCGAATTCGCTGAAGTAGATTTGCTAAACCTGCGATCGTTGGAATTTGAAAAAACTCGATCAAAGGCACGACAATTTGATGAGCTTTTTCAACTTGGAAAACTAGCTGCGTTGTTCGGAGCGAGTCCCCACCCAGTTCAAAGAAATTATCGTTCACCCCGACTTCATCAATCCCTAACACTGTTGACCACATTTGAGCTAATTCACGCTCTAGAGGAGTGCGAGGAGCAACAAATGGCTCATCTAAAGCTGGACGGTCAGAGCTAGGAGCAGGTAGCGCTCGTCTGTCAATTTTTCCATTCGGTGTCAACGGAAGCACTTCTAGCATCACAAAAGCAGAAGGAACCATGTAACTGGGCAGTTTATCCCGGAGGTAAGAGCGCAATTGAGGAATGCAGTGCCGTTGTAGTCTACCTTGTAACGGTGCATTGGCATAAGATTGCCAAGGTTTAGAAATTGCTGGAGCCGCAAAGACAGACGAACCTAGCTTTAACTGAGACGATCGAGGCTGAAAACAAGCATCAAAACAGTTCTTTTGCTCCGACCAGTAAACTGAGACTTCATAGGGTAGCTGTTCACAGAGTTGGTACAGTGCTTCAGGGCTGACTCCCTCTTCTGATTGTTGTGCGATCGCATGACGGAGTTCGCCAACCGTTTTAGGGCAGTTTGAATCTGACAAGCACTCAAGAATCTTCACATCTGGGAGAATTCGCGCATTAGGAATGCCACGAACAATCAGCGTTTGAGATTTATTCTCACCCAGCCAGGTTTCCAGACTAAAAAGTGATAGGTCTCGCCAATCTAGAACCTTACTCGGTGAAACAATTGTGAGAGGCGACCCAATCTTCAGTACAACATCATAACGGAACTTTGTCAGTTCATTAGCAAACTGTCCGCGTTTTAGCTCGATCGTAACTTGCTGAATCTGAGGGAACTTCTGCTGAAGCGCATAGAAAAATTCAGGGTCGATTGTTAGTTCTTCTTCCTGCTGCGATCGCTGTTTAATTTTTCGCTGCAATTGTGTGATTGATTCTTCGTCACTGGCTCGATAGAGTTCAACAGAAGCAGCAAAGGTATCGAGTTGAGAATAACTGCGAACATCTCCAATAAAAATGCTTCCTCCAGGACTTATCTGCTGAATTGCTTCATCGAGAACTTGCATGAGATAGTTCACGCTAGTACTACAGTTGTAGATCTTGGGAACCCTAGAAATGTCGTAAACATTTTGGG
>ERZ1066124.771-NODE-771-length-14655-cov-7.744384_pt1 | contig 14655 bp, 8 predicted proteins | sample MGYA00382771_ERZ1066124 | MGnify/ENA primary metagenome ERZ1066124 (study PRJEB33369, sample SAMEA5778354) | biofilm metagenome | biome: Industrial cooling water; feature: Water cooling tower basin; material: Biofilm | place: United Arab Emirates | collected... | reverse complement strand
CGCCAGCTGCGCGCCCAGCAGCACGGCCTTGTAGCCGGCCATGCCCGCTTGCGAACTCAGCACGTCCATCGCCTGCGCGCGCGTGGTGCGCGGCAGCTTCTCCATCGCGAAGGCGGTGGCGTTTCGCGCCTTGAGCGCGGTTTCGCGGTCACCGGGGGCATGCGCGGCGAGCATCCCAACCACGATGGCGCCGGGCTTGAGCTTGGCCAGCGTCGCCGCATCGGGCGACTGCACGCACAGCAGCAGATCGGCTTCGGCCAGCGCGGTCGCGGCGTCCGCGCCGCCGGCAGATTCGAAGGCCGCGTCGGGGAATCCCGCGTTCGCACCGGCGTCTTCCGCCACGCGCACTGTCGCGCCCAGCGCGGCAAGCTTCTTCGCCGTTTCCGGGGTGATGGCGACGCGGCGCTCATCCGGCGCGGATTCCTTCAGGCAAACCACGGTGACCGGCATCGGAAGCAACCTCGTCGGGCGGATGGGGCGGTGTGCCCGATCCTAGCCGAGGCCCCGCGCCGGCGCGCGGCCGGCGGTCAGGCGATGTCCTGCTTGAGGCGACCCACCATCCGCTGCAGGGCGTCCTCGAAGGCGCCTCCTTGCGCGTCGCGAAGCTGCAGCTTGCCCAGCTTCTTCAAAGCCGCAAGCTCCTCGACCGACGCAACCAGCATGCGCACGCCCCGCCGGTTGACGAACATCAGGCGGTTGGAGATGGGCGAGATCCAAGCCAACTTCGCCGGCGCGAGCTTGTCATCCTCGCCGGCGAGGCTGATCCAATCGCCCACCTTGAGGTCGCGCAGGCGCACCAGATCCTCCGGCTCGAACTCGAGCGTCGCCTCGGTGCCGCCCACGAGCTTGAGTCGCGGCTGGGGCGCGGCCGGCGGCGGCTCGGGGGCGACGCGCAGCACCGCGCTGGCCTGCTGCGCGGCGATCGCATCGCCGCGCCGCTGGGCCTCGATGCCGTCGGCGATCGCCGCGATCACCGCGTCGGCGGCGTCGCCGGCCACGCCCGAGCTGGCGAGAACCGCCACCAGATCGGCCGACAGGCCCTTCATCGCGGTCGGAAGGCTCACGCCCGCTGCGCGGCCGCCGGGCAGCAGGTCGAGCAGCTTGTCGGCAAGCGCCAGCCCGGCCGACCACGCCGTGGAGTCGGCACCCTCGCGCAGCGCCACCAGCGACAGATGGTGCGACCAGCTGCGGGCCAGGAACTCGCGCAGCGCGGCCGGCACCTTGCGTCCGTCGACGCGCGACGCCACCTCGCCGCCGGCCTGCTGCCGCGCCTGCTCGAGGCGCTCCTGCCCGCGCTGCGCCTCGGCGGCGCGCCGTTCGGCCAGCTCCGTGCGCTTGCGCTGCTGCTCCAGGAAGCCGCGCAGCTCGGACTCGAGCGTCTCGAAGATCGCGACGTCCTCGTTGAAGTCCGAGACCAGCGTGTCCACCACCTGCTCGGCCTTGCCGAGCATCTCGCGCTCCGGCGCGCTCTGCCCGGCGTTGCCCTCGCAGGCCTCCGTCACGGCGTTGAGCAGGCGGCGCGCCGGATGCGTGCGGTACATGAACATCTGGCGATCGAGCAGCGCCACCTTGACGTAGGGCACCACGAGCCGGCTGACGAGGTTTCTCGCGCGCTGCTCGAAGTCGTGCTCGTCGAACAGCACGTCGAACAGCATGCCGACGAGGTCGACGGCGTCTTCCTCGTCGGGATGGATGCGCACCTTCTCCGGCGACAGGCCGATGCGCCGGGCGCTTTCCAGCAGGTCACGCTTGAGCAGCACCGACAGCGAGGCCTCGTGGCGCTCCATGGTCTCCAGAACTGACGGCGGCACCTCGGCCTGCATCATCGACAGCACCGAGAGCATCTCGGTCGTCTGCATCGGGCGGCGCTCGCCGGCGTGACCGCCGGCGTGCGGCGCCGGCTCGGGCGGGGCCGGCCGCAGCGCGCGGAGCATCTCTCGCAGCAGGCTGAAGACGTTCGCGTCATCGGGAGCACCGGCGTAGTGGCTGCCGCCCGATGCCGGCGCGGCGCCCGATGCGGGTTCGGCGCCCCCAGGTTGGCCGGCGGACGCCTGTGGACGCACCGGCGAGACCACGCGCGCACCCGATCCCGCCAGGGGCTGCCGGGGGACGAGGCCAGCGGCCGCGAAGCGCTGCATCAGCGGTTCGAGGATCTCCGGGAAGCGCTGCAACAGCTCACGCTCGTAGTACTTGTAGAGCACGACCTGCAGCATGTTGGGAAGGTCGATGCCTTGCACCGCGCGGTTCAGGCCGTGTCCGAAATTCAGCGCGCTGAGCGGGTTCTGCCGCGCGCTCAGCGACTCCACCCCCATCAGCCGGGCCAAGCCGCGCGCGAGTGCGTCGAGCGACGTCCCGTGGGCGCGCTGGAGCGCCTCGACGATCAGGTCGGAGGCGAGCTGCTGCTCGAGCTCCTGCTCCTCGACGAGACTCAAGCGCAGTCCGTCGACCGGGGCGGCCTCCGGCTCGATCAGCTCGTCGAACAGCCGCTCGTAGCGCCGCGCAAACTGCCGCTCGATCGTCGCGCGGGAGCTGCGCAGCGCGTTCATCGCCTCGAGGCGCGGGGAGCGGGCGAACGGATCGGCGCCCTCCCCCTCCTTCTGGGCCAGATCGAACATCCAGTCGTCGGCCTTGCCGAGCACCGCGGCGACGAGCGCGGACAGCGACTCGACGACCGAGCGGCGCGTGTAGCGCAGCAGCTCATCGTGGGTGGGCGGTCGGGGAGTCACGGGCGGCGGGGACATGGGCGGACGGCCGGGGGGTGATGCGACGATGGTGGGGATATTGACACTTGTAAACCGTGACCGATCCGGCATTTGGGGTGAGGTCGCGAGCGCCGGATACACTGCGCTCATGAACCTGATCGACGCGTTGACGCATCGCCGCTCGGTGCCCAGCCGGCTGCTGGGCGAACCCGGCCCCACCGAGGCGCAGACCCACATCCTGCTCGAAGCCGCGCTGCGCGTGCCCGACCACGGCAAGCTCGCCCCGTGGCGCTTCCTGACCATCCGCGGCGAGGCCCGCCACGCGCTCGGCGAGCGCCTCGCCCGCCGCGCCCTCGACCTCGACCCCCATACCCCGTCCGCCGCCATCGACAAGGACCGCCAGCGCTTCAGCTTCGCGCCGCTGGTCGTCGCCGTGATCGCGACCCCGGTCGAAGGCCACAAAGTGCCGGTCATCGAGCAGCTGCTGTCCGGCGGTGCGGTGTGCTTCGCCCTGCTGCAGGCCGCGCAAGGGCTCGGCTTCGGCGCGCAGTGGCTGACCGGCTGGGCGGCCTACGACCGCGTGATCCTCGACGGCCTCGGCCTCGCGCCGCACGAGCAGCTGCTCGGCTTCATCCACGTCGGCACGGCCTCGGGCGACGCACCGGAGCGGCTGCGGCCCCAGCTCGCGGACAAGCTGACGGACTGGACGCCGTGAGCGCCGTGATGGCGGGCGGCGCGCCGGCCGGGGCGCAAGCGGGGGGCGCGGCGCAGACCGTGCATCTGGTCGACTCCAGCCTCTACGTCTTCCGCGCCTGGCACGGGACGCCGATCGAGGCCAGCGACGAGGACGGCTGGCCGGTGAACGCCGTGCACGGCTTCGCGCGATTCCTGTGCGACCTGATCGAGCGCACGCGCGCGCCGCGGCTGGCGCTGGCCTTCGACGAGGCGCTCGATTCCTGCTTCCGCAACGCGATCTATCCGGCCTACAAGGCGAACCGCGAGCCCGCGCCCGAGGAGCTGAAGCGGCAGTTCGCGCACTGCAAGGCGCTCGGCGTGGCGATGGGCCTGCCGGTGCTCGCGCATTCCGATTTCGAAGCCGACGATCTCATCGGCACCGCCGCCGCCGACGCGCGGCGCGCCGGCCACGCCGTGGTGATCGTTTCGGCCGACAAGGACATGGCGCAGCTGCTCGACGAAGGCGACTGGCAGTGGGACTTCGCCCGCAACGAGCGCTGGGACTGCGCCGGCGTGAAGCCGCGCTACGGCATCCACGCGCACCAGGTCGCCGACTACCTCGGGCTCACCGGCGACGCCAGCGACAACATCCCCGGCGTGCCCGGCATCGGCCCGAAGACCGCGGCGACCCTGCTCGGCCTCTACGGCTCGATGGACGCGCTGCTGGGCAAGCTCGACGAAGTGCCGCTGCTCAAACTGCGCGGCGCCGCCCAGCACGCGGCGCGGCTGCGCGAACACCGCGAGGCCGCCCTGCTGTCGCGCCGGTTGGCGACGATCGTGCTCGATGCCCCGCTGCCCGAGAACTTTGACGCTGCGCTGCGCCGCGCGCCCGACGCCGACGCGCTGGATCGCCTGTGCGAGCGGCTGCGCATCGGCCCGATGACGCGTCGACGGCTGCAGGACGCGAGCCGGCTCGTCGGCTGATCCGGTCGCCGATGCGCCGACGCGACACCGCAGCCCTCCTTTCGATCCGAGAGCGAACCCGATGAGCCGACCCACCGACGCCCACACCGGCCCCGCCGCCACCGTCTGGGAAGGCCGCTGGCTGCGCATCCGCACCCGCGGCACCTGGGAGTACGTCGAGCGCACGCACGCCGACGGCAAGGCGGTGATCATCGTCGCCGTCACGCCCGAAGCGAAGCTGCTGTTCGTCGAGCAGTTCCGCGTGCCGCTGCAACAGCGCACCATCGAGATGCCGGCCGGCCTCGTCGGCGACAACGTCGGCGAGGACACGCTGGAATCCGCAGCCGCCCGCGAGCTGCTCGAGGAAACGGGCTGGCAGGCCGCCCACGTCGAGGTGCTGATGGAGGGCCCGACGAGCTCGGGCATGAGCACCGAGCGCATCGCCTTCTGCCGCGCCACCGGGCTCACCCGCGTGCACGCCGGCGGCGGCGACGAGAGCGAGGACATCACCGTGCATGAAGTGCCGGTCGCCGAGGCCGCGCAGTGGCTGACGCGGAAGATGGCGGAGGGCTACGCGATGGACCCGAAGCTGTGGGCAGGGCTGTGGTTCGTCGAGCGGAATGCGGACGGCAGCCGGTCCGACTGAGCGGGCGACAACGGCACGGGCACCGCCTCAGCGATACGCGTTCGTCGCATCGACGAGAAGGCTCGCGATCTCCGGCTCGAACGCGGAATGCCCCGACGTCGGCGCGATGTGCAGCTGCGCCTCGGGCCAGGCCTTTTTCAAGTCCCACGCGTTCTGCACCGGGCACACCACGTCGTAGCGGCCGTGCACGATCGTTCCGGGGATGTGATGGATGCGATGCGCGTCGCGCAGCAATTGGTCGTCGTGCTCGAAGAAGCCGCCGTTGACGAAGTAGTGCGACTCGATGCGCGCGAAGGCCAGCGCGAAGGCCTCCTCCTCGTGGCCGGTCATGAAATCCGGATCCTGGCGCAGGAAGCTCGTCGCGGCTTCCCACACGCTCCAGCGCCGCGCGGCGGCGAGGCGCACGGCGGGGTCCTCGTGCGTGAGTCGACGGTGGTAGGCCGAGATCAGGTCGCCGTGCTCGACCGCGGGGATGCCGTCGAGGTACTGCTGCCACGCATCGGGGAACAGCCGCGACGCACCCTCCTGGTAGAACCACTCCAGCTCCCAGCGCCGCAGCATGAAGATGCCGCGCAGCACCAGCTCGGTGACGCGGTCGGGGTGGGCCTGCGCGTAGGCCAGCGCGAGCGTCGAGCCCCAGCTGCCGCCGAACACCTGCCAGCGGTCGATGCCGAGGTGGGTGCGCAGCGCTTCGATGTCGGACACCAGCGCGTGCGTGGTGTTGTCGACGAGGTCCGCATGCGGCGTCGAGCGGCCGGCGCCGCGCTGGTCGAACAGCACGATGCGGTAGTGCTTCGGGTCGTGGAATCGGCGCATCTTCGGGCCGCAGCCCGCACCCGGGCCGCCGTGCAGCAGCACGACCGGCTTGCCCTTGGGGTTGCCGCACTGCTCGTAGTACAGGCGGTGCCGCGCGTCGACCTGCAGCGTGCCGGTGTCAAAGGGCTCGATGTCGGGATACAGGGCGGCCATGCGTTACTCCGGAGCGGACGCGCAAGGATAAGGCGGATTCTTCGCCGTCCGGCGCCGCTCGCCGCCGCCGGTGCCGACGACCGGTGGCCGCCGTCCCTTGAACTGTCACGCCGCCCCGGTATGCTCAAGACCTCATGGAGCCTGCCCCGCCGCATCCGGCATTCGCGCAGGCCAGGGGCAAGGTCCCCCTGGCAGGGCGCACTGCCCTCCGGGGTTCGCCGCCCACCGCGCAGCGCCCCGCGTCGCGACTGCCCGCGCCCCGGCTCCTCGCCCTCGACGCCCACGGTCGCATCTTGAACTGGATGACGTGGCAGGACGCCGCGTGCCTGTACGCGCGTGGTGCAGTCGCGTGGACCCTCGGCGACCCGTGCATGACCGTGCACGGCGGGGTGAACCGCTGGACCGGACGGCAGAGCGTGATCGAACTCGCGCCGATCATCGCGGCCAAGGGCCACGCGCACGCGCGAGTGCCGGAACCGACGCCCGCGTTGACGAACCAGGCGCTGTTCGCCCGCGACCAGTGGATCTGCCTGTACTGCGGCGCCGACGGCCGGAAACTGCCCCTCACCCGCGACCACGTCGTGCCGACCTCGAAGGGCGGCAAGGACGTCTGGGAAAACGTCGTCTCCGCCTGCATCCACTGCAATTCGAAGAAGGGCGGCCGCACGCCGCAGCAGGCCGGCATGCCGCTGCTGGCGGTGCCGTTCCGGCCAAGCTGGGTCGAGCACCTGATCCTGTCGAACCGCCACATCCTCGCCGACCAGATGGCCTTCCTGACGGCGCATCTGCCCAAGCGCGCGCGACCGCAGGGCTGAGCCGGTCGCCGGGCTTGCGCTCGGCGGGATCAACACCGCGCAAGCCATGCCGGAAGCAAGCAGCCTCAGCGCTGTGGCAGTTCCCGCAAGGTCCCGATGATCGTGACGTCAACGCGGCGGTTGGGCTGCAGGCATTCGGTCAATGCCGCCGTCGCCACCTCGCCGCCGGAGCAGTCCTTCACCGGCTCGCTCTCCCCGCGTCCGACGGCGGTGATCGGCGCCGTGATGCCCTTCGCGTGCAGGTAGCCCTTGACCGTGTCGGCGCGGGCCTGCGACAGCCGCTGGTTGTAAGCCTCGTCGCCGAGTCGGTCGGTATGGCCGACCAGCACGACGCTTTCGATCTCCGCATAGGTGCCGACGAGTCGAGCCGCGAGCGCGTCGAGCTCGGCGCGACCCTGCGGCAGCAGATCCGCCAAGGCGCTGCGATCGAACCGGAACAGCGCGCTGGCGGAAAGGCTCAGGCGTTCGGTGGTCGGAGCAGGCGGTGGCGTGCAGGCCTCCGCGGCGAGCGTCGCGTCGGCGATCTTTTCCTCTGCAATCTGCACGTACGGCTTGGCGTGCCGCCACTGCTGCTGGTTGTACTCATTGCCGGCGTGCACCAACTCCACCTCGGCGCAGGCCACCAGCGGCTGCGCGCAGGAGAAGCCCGCGTGGGCCTTCAATGCGGACACGCGGTCCCACAAATCGGGCCGGAGGCGCGCTGCGCCGTTGACAAGGGGCGTGTCCATCGGCAGAGGCGCCGTACCGGCCTCCATCGCCGCCACCAGCTTGACGGACTCGTCGAGCGCCGCTTGCGTGAAATCGCTGCGGTCGTTGCGCGTGTACTCATGGAAGCTCACGTCAAGCCAGCACTGCGCCTTCGCGAGGTGGTAGTCGCGGACCGGGCGGCCAGCCTCGTTGATCGCCATGATCCGGCGCTGGACGGCGCGGTACGCGCCGTGGTCGGCGTGGATGGTCTCATCGCTGATGCGCTCGCCGGCGGGCCGAAGACCAGCTGAAGCGGTGGAGGCGTCGGCGGGCAGCGCCGTAACGGCGACGGACAGCGCGACAGCGATGGCAGAGGTAAGGATGGAGCGCATCGTGGAGTCCTTCATCAGTCGCGGTTCGGCGCGTAGGGATCGGCCGTGAACAGGGTTTCGTCGAACTTGAATCGCAGGCGGATGTACAAGCCGTCCTGGGTGTACTCGTAGCGCGCGAGGTCTTCGTCGCCCTCGAAGCCGGCCCAGTTGAAGCCCACCGACAGCCAAAGGTTCTGCCTCAGCAGGCGACCCACCTCGACGCCATAGGCGTACTGGTTGGCCTGCTCCTCGCCGCGGAACGTCGCGCCGAGGACGCCGATGTCCCAATCCTCGGTGATGTCATAGACCACGCGCCCGGAAACGAGCCAAGCGTTGAACGCGTCTTCGACCGTGCGGCCATCCGGGCTGGTGAAGCGGTCGTCCTGCCATTTCGCCGCCACGCGCCCGGTCAACCACCAGGGTCGGCTCGGATGCCAGTCGGCGTGCGACGAGACGATGTGCGCGCGGCTGCGCACGCTGTCGCGGGCCGCGCCGCCGACGAAGGGCGGCGTACCGACCCCGGCGGCGGTGAGGCCCAGCCCGCTGTCGTCGTCCTCCAGCTTGTACTCGTAGCGCGCCAGCGCGTTGACGCGATTGGTATCGGTGTCGCGATAGGCAACGCCAACTTGGGTGCGGTTCTGCAGCACGTCGCCGCGTGCGGCGTAATCGGTGTGCAGCAGGTAATTGCGCCCCAGCAGCGTCCAGTCGCGATCGATCTTCCGACCGACGCTGAGCTGCCACAGGCCCGTATCGAAGGCCTCGTCGCCCGGCGTGCGATCGCTGTCCTCCGTGCGGCGAAGTTCCAGCCGCGTCGCGGCGCGCCACAACTCGCTCGCTGTCCAGTCGAGCCCGAACGCGGCGCCCGTGGCATCGCCCGTCAAGCCGGAGATGACGTTCACCCGCTCGAGGGCGGTGGTGAGCCGAAGGCCCTCGCGGATTTCCCACAGGTTGCGGATGCCGCTCGCGGCCTGCACGTCCCGGCCCGCGATGGCGTCGCGAAGCCGGTACTCGTTGAAGAGCTGGGTATCGCGAAGCAGGGTGGAATCAACCCCGAGCACGAACGTGTCGGCGCGACGCCCCTGCGTGGTGATGCCGTAAAGCCCCGAAAGCCCGGTTTCGCGCTCGGCCCGCGCATAGACCCGCTGACGCTCCCGCACCTGCCAGTCGAGCCCCAGCGCCGCGCGGCGACGCGGCTCTCCCGCGATATCGCCTTCGAGTTCGCCACCCAGCATCAGCCGCTCGGTCGCCTGGTATCCCGCGCCCAGCCGAAGGGTGGTGCTGTCGAGCCGTGTGCCGATGGGCAGATCCGACGGCGGCGCATCGCCGACGCCATTGAAGATCAGCGGCAGGCCCGTCAACGGATCGAGCGGCTGCTGGCCAAAGCCGAGCGCGCCGCCCGCACTGCCGCTGGCCACGCTGCCGGTGAGGCCGAACCGGTCGCCGAACGGCGTCGCGCTGCTCCACGGCGAGAAGCGGCCGACCGTTTCGCTCATCCGCCGAACGCCGAGATCCAGACTCAGCCGCTCGCTCGCGCGCCACCGCGCGCCGACCGTTGCGCCCTCGCGCTCACCGCCCTCGGGGTTGCGATCGGTGCTGCGCAGCGCCTCGAGATAGAGATCGAGGTTCGCGCTTGCCGCGAATCCCAAGTTGGCGGCGTACTCCCCGCGCCCGCCGTAGAGGGGCGCAGCAGGGTTGTTGAAGGCCGGATCGGACTGTCCCGCGAACAGCCGCGCGTCGAAGCGCTCGCCGTCGTGGTCGAGCGCCACCCGCCAGGCGTCGCCCCCGATTTCGCCGCTGACGCCCTGCAGCGCTGGGGTGAAGAACTGGTTGATCGGGTTGGTATTGACCTCACCGCGGCTGCGCGCGACCTCCGCCACCAGTCGCGTTTCCGGGCCCAGCTGGACCCCGGCGTTGACGCTGCCGAGGTCGTTCTCGGCGAACGGGTTGCGATCGTCGACGACGCTGGCGCCGATCTCGACGCGTTCGGACACCTTGAACTGCGCGTCCGCCCCGCCCACCCAAAAGGCTTCCGTGCCCTGGTCGACCTCGTAGGTGACGCGCAGCGACACCGGATTGAGGTTGGCGTCGAAACCCGGCAGGAACTGGTTGAGCAGGATCCGGCCGGAGAACACCTCGAAGCCGTAGTCCACCAGCCGCAGGAGCGGCCGGACGCTGAGGATCCTCGAAGGCTGGTTGCGGTCGCGGACGACGACCTCGACGCGTTCACTGCCTTCCAGGACCGCATTGTTGCGGAGGCCGTACGGTCCGCTGCCCTGGCTCGGGAACTCCTCGATGACCTGCCGGAGGTCGTCGTGCATCGCAAACACGTTGCCGCGGACGCGGGACGTGTCGAAATGCCAGTTCAAGCCGGTGGCGGCACGGTTGTAGAGGCCAAGGCTGCGCTGGGCGAGCGGCCCCTGGAGGCCGCCCGTGGCCGCGACCTGCGGAAGACCGTCGGCGGTCTGGAAGTCGCCATAGAGCAGATAGCTGCGCCCCCGGTCGACGCGCAGATAGAGCCGATCGGCGCTCTGCGCGTCGAAGCCCAGCAGCGCGCTGTCGCCGTACACGGCGTAGTACTCGTCCGGGCGGATGTCGCGGAGCAGGCGCGCCCGGGTGTCCTTGTCGGAGTCGAAGGCGGCGGTGAGCAGGTACTCGCCTCTGACCTTGCCCTTCAGGAAAAACGCCGTGCGCACGGCTGCGTTGGCCTTGCCGCCGCTGAAATCGCGCTCCCAGCGGCGGATCTCGCGCTCGAAACCGTCGTCGATGCGCGCCGGCTGCACGACGCTCGCCCCGTCGCGGAGGCGGATGATGCCCTCGACGAAACCGGTGGCGAGCATCTCGCGCATCTCGGGCACGTAGCTGACGATGCCCTCGGCGCTGGAGCGCCCGGCGGTCACGCGAAGCAGGACGTCCTGCGGCGAATGCGGAGCCAGCAGCTGGAACTCGGCGACGCCATCAACGACCTTGAGCTGCACGCCGGCGGTGGCGCGATCGGCGTCACGCCGGCCCGGACCGCCCTCGTCGGTCGTCGCGCCGTCGAGCAGGACGCGCCCGCCGCTGTGCTCGATCGTGGCAAAGCGCTCGCCGCGCAGGGGCTGTCCATCGGCGCCGAGCAGTCGGATGCGCACGGCAACCGGCGTCTGGCCGTCGGCGGGAAGGTCGGTGGCGTCTACTTCCACAACCACGTTGTCGACATCACGGTTGGCCGCGATGTCGAGCGCGGTCGGGGGCTTCCCCTCGAGTGCGCGCGGCGGCGCGTCGACCGTCGCGGGCGACTGCGGGAACAGCGGACGGCCTTCGCCAAGCACAGGCGTGAAGCGTTGCGCCGGGCTGGCGAAGGCCGGCGCGGCGACCAGCGCCGCGGCGATGCCAAGCGCGAGCGCATGGCGCGCGCGCCGGAGGCCGCGCAGGGAATGGACTGAGGGCATCGGGTCGGTACCGGAAGAGTCGAAGCGGCGCATCAGCGGGTTCCTCCCTGCGCGCGGCGACGCGGCTGCTCGGCCGGCTGGTTCGCGCTGTCGGTCGCCTGCGCGGGCGCTGTTGGCGGCTTGCTCTGGAAGCGCAGTCCCGGCTGGCGGGTCTCGGTTTCGGGCGCCGAGACCTCACCATTGCCGCGACGGGCCTTGACCTGCTCGAGCACGCGGTTCGAGCAGCTGCCCTCGATGAAGTCGGCGCGATGCAGCTCGCCGTTCTTCAGGTCGAGGAAGAGGCTGTTGGCGTCGCCGAGGTTGCGGTTGCTGCTGGTGGTGAGCGCGGCCCCGCGCGGCAGGGTCGAGCCATCGACCTTCAGCGTGGCGCTGCGCGGCTCGATGCCGCAGTAGCTGTACTTGCCCTCGACATCGGTGATCGCGAAGGTGCCGTCGCTGAAGTACAGGCGAACGCCGGGGATGCCGAGTTCTTCAGCATCCTGCAGCGCGTTGCGGTTGCAGTCGACGAACACCTTGCCCAGCACGCAGGCCTCGGTGGCGAACACGCCGCCGGTGACCCGGACCCGGTACTGCGCCTGGTTCGAAACCACGGATCCCGCCACCGGATCGAGCGTGTCCGGCTGCAGGCATCCGGCCGGCAGACCGCAACCGACGCCCGTGGCGCGGTTCACACCATCACCCTGCTGGCTGCCCACGCCGATGCGCACCCGGTAGGTCAGCGTGCGCTGGCCGCCCGCGCCGATCGCTCCGAGCGTGAATCCAAGGCGCGGACCGGGCGCCCCGGCGGGCTCCACCGGCGTGCCGTCCACGCGGGCCGTGCCCGCGACGTAGGTGAAGCCCGGCGGCAGCACGTCGAGGATGCTGACGCTCGGCAGCGCCCCTCCGGCGGTCTGCCGGACGACAATCGTGTACAGGACGGTGTCGCCCACCTGCGCGATCTGGCGGTCGCCCGTCTTGCTGATCGTCAGGCCGGGCGGGATCCGCGGATCGAGCGGCAGGTGGTTGTGGACGATGTTGGGTGCCGTCGAACCCGTCGACACGATCAGCCAATACGCGGTGCCCGGGCCGGGCGGGGCCGCTGGCGCCGTCGCCTGCGGCTGGACGCGGAACGTGTCGTTCGGCCCACCCGGCGGATTCAAGGTGCCGGACTGCGGCGGGATCAAGGTCGACACGAAGGTGTGCGTCGGGGGCGGGGTCACCGTGATCTGGAACGTGCAGCGCGCCGGCGCGGTCGGCGCGAAGAGGAACTGGTAGAACCCCTCCGCGCCCACGGTCATCGCGATGCTGCCGCCACTCACCGTGTAGCCCCCCGACGAGGCGTTGAGCACCTGCAGGGCCGGGTTCCAGCCCGGGCACGCACCGACGGGGGCGAGCGTCACGACCGAACCCGGTACCGGCTGGCGGGTGATCGCGTCATACACCACGCCATTCGGATCGACCGGCAGGCTCTGCTCCACGAGTTCACGCCCGGGCGCGAGCACCACTTCGATTTCGGTCACGCCCTGTGCGCGCAGCACGCACGAACTCTGCGTCCCGCCGGCGATCGCCGCATCGCGATCGCAGGGCGCCGGCGAGTTGGGCGCGGTTTCGCCGTTGACCGGGAAGCCCCAGAGCACGCCGCCCGGTTCGCGGAAGCGCACGCGGTACGGCACGCCCGGAGCGAGATCGCCGAACCGATAGCGGCCATCGGGCCCGGTGAGCTGGGTGGCGATGACCTGTCCGCTTGCCGGATCGACGAGTTCCACCGTCCAGCCTTGGAGCGGCCGATCGCCGCCGTCCCGCAGCGCCGTGCTGCTGCCGATGTCGTACCAGACCGAGCCGGAAAGCGCGGCCGACTGCACGACCAGGGTCGGCAGGCGGCAGGCGTTCTGCGTGACCGCGGGGTCGCAAACGGGCAGCAGGGTCACATCGCCGTTGAATGCGTCGCGCTCGGCCGACGTGGGGCCGCGGAAATCGGGCTCGCCCCCGCCGGACACGAGCACCGCGTTGTTCAGCGTGGCCCCGTTCGGAACGCCCGGCGCGACGCGGACCGGCACCGTGATCGCGTTCGGACTGGCGGCACCGGCCGCGATCGCCGCGCTGCTGCGGCACTCGAAGCGATCGTCGTTCGCCGCACCGGTGCACACCCAGGTCGCACCGGTGGGCGCGGCGGTCAGGCGCAGGCCCTCCGGGAGCCGATCGCGCACGAGGATCTCGCCGACCGTCGGGCGCTGGCCCTGGTTGCGCACGCGGATCGTGTAGCGGCCCGCGGCGTTGGTGGCAAAACGGGTCGGCGCGGCCGACTTGCTGACCACGACATCGGGCGTATCGCCGATTTCACCGAAATTGTTGTCGACCGAATCGACCCCAGCGCCAAGGACGATGCCGCCAATCGCCGAAGGCACGGTGCCGACCGGGGTCGCCGTACCGCCGGTGCTGCCTGCCGTGGTCAGGCCGTTGCTGGTGTCCGCCGGCTGAACCGTCTGGGTCACCGTGTAGGTCCCGGGCCGGAGATCGGGGAAGCGGTAGCGGCCGTCGGCGTCGGTGACGACCTCGATGCTGACGGGATTGCCAAGGTCGTCCACGCCGGTGAGGCGCATCCGGATTCCCGCGTATCCCGGCTCGCCGGCGTCGCGCACGCCGTCGTTGTCGCGATCGTTGTAGACCGAGCCCGCGATCGACGACAGCAGCACTTCACCGAAGTTGTTGTCGATCGACGCTTGTCCGGCGCCCAGCGCGATGCCCGCGATCGCGCTCGGCGCGGTCGCCACCGGCGTGGCGGTCCCGCCGGTGCTCCCTGCAGTGGTGCGGCCATTGCCGGTGCCCGGAGGCTGTGTCGGCTCGGTCACGGTGTAGGTGCCCGGGAGCAGCCCGTCGAACCGGTAGCGGCCTTCGGCGTCGGTCTGGACCGTGACGCTCACCGCCGCGCCATTCACGTCGGTGCCCGTCAGCACGACGGTGACGTTGGCGATGCCCGCCTCGCCCGCGTCGATGACGCCGTCGTTGTCGCGGTCGAGCCAGATCCGTCCGGCGATCGAGGCGTTGTTCGGAATCTCGCCGAAGTTGTTGCCGGTCGACGTCGCGCCTGGCGTCGTCAGCGTGATCGGGGTGATCGCGCTCGGCGTCGTGCCCGGCGGCGTGGCGGTGCCACCGGCGCTGCCCGCCGTCGTGATGCCACTGGCCGTGTTCGGCGGCTGGTTGGGCTGCGTCACCGTGTAGGTGCCCGGGCGCAGGTTCGACGCGACCCACGAGCCGTCGGGCTGCGTGGTCACCTCGACGCTGACCGGCTGCCCGCGGTCGTCGGTGCCGGTGATGCGGATCAGCTGGCCGCCGACGCCCGCTTCGCCCGGTTCGATCGTGCCGCTGTTGTTGCCGTCGAGGTACACCGTACCGCTGATCGACACCGGCAGGGTCTCGGAG
>ERZ1066124.758-NODE-758-length-15052-cov-28.379543_pt1 | contig 15052 bp, 9 predicted proteins | sample MGYA00382771_ERZ1066124 | MGnify/ENA primary metagenome ERZ1066124 (study PRJEB33369, sample SAMEA5778354) | biofilm metagenome | biome: Industrial cooling water; feature: Water cooling tower basin; material: Biofilm | place: United Arab Emirates | collected... | reverse complement strand
AGTGACAAATATGGTTGGTTTGATCCCCCCTAACCCCCCTTCAAAAGGGGGGAACTGGATTCTTAGTCCCCCTTTTTAAGGGGGGAACCGGATTCTTAGTCCTCCTTGATAAGGGAGGAACCGGATTCTTAGTCCCCCTTTTTAAGGGGGGAACCGGATTCTTAGCCCCCCTTGATAAGGGGGGAACCGGATTCTTAGTCCCCCTTCTTAAGGGGGATTTAGGGGGATCTAAAATGCTTGACCTCATAACTAGCAACTTGAGTTAATACTCCTGCGATTGCTGCAATTGACGCACCTCGGCTTCTAGGGCGGCGGCGTGGCGCTGCGAAATGGCTTCCAAATCATCAAAGTGTTTTTGAGGCGATCGCAATCGTCTAAACTCCAGATCGGTAACAGCTTCTGGAAAAATTCTGTATCTTTTTTGACTAAAAATCGACTAAATCCTGCTGTTGGCACGCAGATCGAAAGCAAAGCACAATACTAAAACAGAGGGCGGCTTTCTTGGACAGATTGGACAAGGATACCGAAAATATCGCAAAAAAGCGGAGATATTACAAAGAACCAGGGTATAATCCAGAGTTTTGACGGCAAATTGGCAAGAGGTAGACAGAAAAATGGTGCCACTGGACGATCGATCGGAAGATTGGGGCGAAGATAACGCCAACGCAGCAGAAGACATGCTGAGAACCGTATCGCAAGAACTGCAAAGTATAAAAGATAACTGGCTGAACGATATTAACAATCTGCGAGCTGAAAAATCGAGGTTGGAGACTGAGATCGAACAGATGCGATCGACTCAGCAACAACTCAAAACTCAGCAATCAGGTGTCTTAAGCCAGACAACCCAAGGCGATCAACAACAATTATGGGCGCAGCAACTCGCCCAGATATTAGCAAATCACCTGCAAGAACGACTGCGCCAGCAACTAAGTCAATCTACAGGGGAAGCAGCGCCATCATCTACCGCCACATCGGGGGAATCGACCGAAAATACTTATCGCATACTATCATCGGTCGATTCTACCCTCAGCACCACGTTAAAAGCCTTGCAACAGGATGTCAGCAGCTATCAAAGCGCCCTTGCCCAACAATTGGGACGAATGCAAACCCTAGAACAACAAGGGGAAGCAATTTTAGAAGCGCTAGTTAGTCGCTTGAAAAACCAACTTAAGACGGCTCCTGCGCCCCGCCCGATTGCGATTGACACTCTCCAACCAACTCTTGAAGCACAATTACCAGGGACGCCTGTAGTCGAAACAAGCTCACAACCAGTAGCGCCTCCGCCACCCATCATAATTGGGCGTCCTACTTTAAATAGAGGTTTTTGGCTGATAGTAATGTCATCTTTGGTGCTGGCGTTTCAAAACGTCATTACCAAGGTTATATTGACGAAAAAGCCGGTTTTTCTTTTAGGTAGTTTGGGCGGATTTGTGCAACCTACTGCTGGCAACGCCCTGTTAATTCTACTAATGCGAATGGTAATAGAATTACCGCTGTTATTTTTTGTCGCCCGTTGGCTTTATCCCAGAGCTTGGATGGATTTGAGGCAATTGTTGAACAGAAGTCGGCGTAAGTATTTTGGCTGGTTGTTGGGAACTGGGTTTACTTTATTTTTATCTCAGTTTTTCTTCTACATCGCGCTGGGGAATATTCCCACGGGTGTGGCGACGACGATTTTCTTCATTTATCCTACAGCGATTATTCTGTTAGATTGGCAACTTTTTGGCTCTCGTCCTTCGCTTTCTCTCACCTTAGCGACGATGAGCATTTATTTGGGAGTTTTTCTCAGTTTGCCTTTCCAACAAGGGATAAAAGATGCCAACTTGTGGCTGGGAATTACAACCGCAGTTGCATCGGGAATTTCCCTGGCGCTGTATGTAATTTTGACTAGGATTTGCGCTCAAAAGATTAAGTTACATCCTTTACCTTTCAGGATAGTTGACTGCACAACTATTTTAGTTTTGTCGGTTTTAAGCGTTCAAATTGCCAATATTATCCCGCTGAAATTTCTTGTTTCCAATGTGGCTCCAAATATGTGGAATTCGCTTTGGATATCAACGGGGATTTTGGCAGTTGCAACTTTGCTTGGTTTGGTGTTAAATCACTTTGGTTTGCGTCAGATAGGCTCTCCGATTGCTCCGATGATTGGGGCTATTGTTCCGGCTTTGACTACTTTTTTAGCTTGGGGATTTATCGGGGAAAAATTGCTGCCTGTTCAAGGTATTGGTATTGCTTTAGTGACGTTTTGGGTGCTGGGAATTACTGCTGAAAATGTGCAGCGGATGATGGCGAGAAAACCCGCACCAGCGAATCAATAAATAGCAGCGTAGGGTGCGTTAGCGGCAGCGTAACGCACCTGAAACGACTGAAGTCGCGCCTACACAAACAAAGACCGCCTGCGCGGTCTATAATTTGCCATAATGTAGCTAAATACAGGACTTGGGATGAGGGCGCGATGACTGTTCAAGAAATAATTGTGGAAAAGCTCAGTACTCTGCCATTAGAAAAACAGCAGGAAGTGCTTGATTTTGTCGAGTTTTTGCAAGCACAAATGCAAAAAAGGCAGTTATCAAGTGAAACAGAGGGGCAAGCAGTATCAGTTTTGACAGTGGCTCATGAGTTTATTGGCTGTGTGGAAGGGCCAGGTGACCTTTCAACTAATAAAAAATATATGGAAGGGTACGGGACTTAATGAGGCAACGGGTATTACTAGATACAGGGCCATTGGTAGCTGCGATCGATCGGCGCGATCGCTTTCACAATTGGGTAACAGCGGAATTGGCTACAATTGCTTCCCCTTTATTGACTTGTGAAGCCGTTATTTCAGAAGCATTGTTTCTGTTACGGAATGTTTATGGGGGTCAGGAAGCACTTATTTCTTTAGTTAATACTGGCGCGATCTATATACCCTTTCACCTGAATGAAGAATTTACTCGCATAGGGGAATTGCTTACCCGTTACCAATCAGTACCGATGTCTTTGGCTGATGCTTGTTTAGTGCGAATGTCTGAACAGTATTCAGGAAGTTCTGTGTTAACTATGGACAGCGATTTTCTCATTTACCGCAAGAATCGTAATGAAGTAATTCCTGTAATTATGCCTGAAGATATGTAGTGATGCGATCGCTCTCCATTCTCGCTACAAAATTAAAGAGCGATCGCTTCTACATTAATATCATTTTTCCTGGCATCGGCTTTGCGCGCGGGGCGGGTTTATCAACATTATTCGCTGGCAGAAACCGGGTTTCTTAGCATATCTATAGTTTCCAAGTCGAAAATTAATTGATAGAAACCCGGTTTCTTTAGGTAAAACCCGCCCCTACAACAATATTAATGATAGGATTGCGATCCTCACGGACTTGATATCAATCAAGAAAACGCGAGCAAAAAATTAAATGCCTGATGAATTGACAACACCATTAAGAGCATCATGGTTTTCAGTAACTTGCTCGTTTCTTGGCTCTTTTGAAGGTAACAAAAGTTCCGAGCGGAAGGAATGCCGGATATGAGAGTTGAGATACCGCATTTGTAAGGTTTGCCATTGTTGCCACATTTTGTAGCGGGTTTCTGCGAGTTGTTTAGCTAGGGTTGGTAGTTGTTTAGTTGTATCTGCACCTATAGCTTCTGTGAGAAACTCGGCTAAAACTAAACTGTCTTGGCTTTGCCCTAAGATTTCTTGAATATTCTGAATATCTTGCAAAAAAGCTGTATAAGTCAAGCCAAAGAAGTCGGTAAACAGTTCCATCTGATAGCGCACGCGCTTGGCTTCTTTACGCAAGTCGTGGAGAATTTCTCCGTGCATGGCGATTTGTTCTTCTACCGCTTCGTGGCTTAAATCCTTAAGGGGTTTAATTTCTGTTTCTTCTGCTTGGGTAGCTACTAACCAAGCTGGATGAAGTAAAAAATGGCTGACTGATGGTAAGAGTAAATCTGGCAATACTTCCTGAATGGGTAACTGAGCGATCGCGTGATATTGTGGCTCTTCTAACCACGCTTTCAAAGATTGTTTAAATTGCTTATAACTTTTGTCCTTAAGCGTTTCGCGTACTTGTTCTAAAGCTTTATCGCGTCGTTTATCAAGGTAAGTCAAAGCTTTTTCCAAAACTTTCTGTTCTTCCTTGGGTAAGTTGGGTTTATATTGCTTTTCCAGTGCTTCTTTTAGTACATCTAAATCCCGCAGTTTTCCCAAAGTCCGAGCAATTTTCCCAATCTGTCTTTCTTGCGCTGACTCAGGCAGATCTAACGCGGGTGCAAAACCCGTGACGGCGGAGCGCAGGCGACGCATCCCAACTCGCATTTGGTGCAACGCTTCCGGATCTCGATCTTCTATAACATCGGCTTCCTGTTTGAGAATTTTTTTCAGGTGTTTTTGGATTCCCAGGTAAGCCCAGTCTCCTAGAGTTTTCGCCGTTGATGTGGTTGGTAATTTCATAAGAAATTGGTAATGGGTAATGGGTAATGGGTAATGGGTAATGATAGGTGATGGAGGTGATGGAGGTAAGCGAGGGTTGGAACTATTATTTTCTCCATCTTCTCGTTCTTCTCCATCTTCCCGATTACCTATTACCTATTACCTATTACCCTATTTGATGTATTCCTGAATCGCTTTTACCTCCAGTCGCTCTGACTGCAAGCGGGCGATCGCAGCTGTAGTCGCTTGTGCGCCAGCAATCGTGGTAATTACCGGGATTTTGTAAGCCAACGCCGTGCGGCGCAGCAGGCGTCCGTCGCTTTGGGCTTCTTCTCCGGAAGGCGTATTTAGAATCAGGTTGATTTTCTCGTTTTTAATCGAGTCCATGATGTGGGGACGTCCTTCGTGGATTTTTAGCACCAATTCGACGTTTTTGAGGCCGTGTTCTTGCAAGACGCGACGGGTGCCGTCGGTTGCTACCACGTTAAAACCTAACTCTAACAGCTGTTTGACCACGGGGACGATCGCTTGTTTGTCGCGATCGCTCATCGATACAAACACTGTACCAGCCAAGGGTAAGCGCTGATTTGCCGCTAGTTCCGCCTTCGCAAAGGCTTTGCCAAAATCCGTGTCTATCCCCATTACTTCGCCTGTAGAGCGCATTTCTGGCCCTAATAGGGTATCCGTACCGGGGAATTTATCAAACGGCAATACGGCTTCTTTCACCGCGATGTAGCGGGGTAGAACTTCTTGGGTGAATCCCAATTCTTCTAATGTTTTCCCCGACATAATTAACGATGCCAATTTCGCCAAGGGTACGCCGATCGCTTTAGACACAAATGGCACCGTGCGCGAGGCGCGGGGGTTCGCTTCCAAGATATAAACTTGCGGCATGTATCCGTGGGCACCCACCACAGCAAACTGGATGTTCATCAACCCGACTACGTTCAGCGCCTTGGCTAATCGGGTTGTCCAATCCCTGATGGTTTCTAGGGTTGCGGGCGGTAGGGAAGTTGTGGGCAAGGTGCAAGCGCTGTCCCCTGAGTGAATTCCCGCTTGCTCGATGTGTTCCATAATACCGCCTATTACTACGTTACCCGTAGAGTCGGCGATCGCATCCACATCGACTTCGACGGCATTTTCCAGGAATTTATCGACCAGCACGGGTTTTTCCGGTTCGACTTGCACCGCCATTGTCATGTAGCGCTGCAAGTCTTCATCGGAATAGACAATTTCCATCGCCCGTCCGCCGAGGACGTAGCTGGGGCGCACCACGACGGGATAGCCAATGCGCCGCGCCACGGCGAGTGCTTCTCCTTCGCTGCGGGCGATACCGTTGGGGGCGGTTTTCATGTGCAACTGCTGCAACAAGACTTCAAACCGTTCTCGGTCTTCGGCGATGTCTATAGAATCGGGAGAAGTTCCCCAAATTTTGGTAATTGGTAATTGGGAATTGGTAATTGGTAATTGGTTAGATTCTTGTCCATTACCCATTACCAATGACCCATTACCAATTTGGTTCAGATATTCTTGCAAAGGAACGGCTAACTTCAGAGGTGTTTGACCGCCGAATTGGATGATAATGCCTGTGGGATTTTCCGTCTCAATAATATTGAGAACGTCTTCTTTAGTTAGGGGTTCAAAATACAAGCGATCGCTCGTATCATAGTCGGTCGAAACCGTTTCCGGGTTCGAGTTGACCATAATCGTTTCAAACCCGTCATGGGACAGAGCATAGCTAGCATGACAGCAGCAATAGTCAAATTCTATTCCCTGACCGATGCGGTTGGGGCCGCCGCCTAAAATCATCACCTTTTGTTTATCCGAAGGCAGCACTTCGCTTTCGGTAATACCAGTTGTCAGTGGTTCTACTTCCGATGACTGACTGGTAACTGAAATCCCACCCATTTCATAAGTTGAATAGTGGTAGGGAGTGAAGGCTTCAAACTCTGCCGCGCAGGTATCGACAGTTTTGTAAATCGGAACCACACCCTGTTGTTTGCGGTAACTGCGGACTTCGTCTTCGTTGGTTTTAGTAGCGAAAGCGATTTGGCGATCGCTAAATCCGAGTTGTTTAATTGCTAGTAGCTGTTCCTGGTTCAAATCTTGCAGTTTTGTGCGTTTGAGGAACTTCTCGGTTTCTAGAATTTGCGCCATTTTATCTAAGAACCAGGGGTCGATGCCCGTGAGTTCGTAGATTTCTTCCACCGACATCCCCATCATCATCGCGTGACGGAGGGTAAAAATCCGTTCTGGATTGGGGGTGCGTAACAGGGCGCGAATTTGTTCTAGACTGGGGAGTTTTTCATTGCGATCGCATCCCCATCCCGCGCGTCCGGTTTCCAGACTCCGCAGCGCTTTTTGGAACGACTCGCAGAACGTGCGCCCAATTGCCATTGCTTCCCCTACCGACTTCATTTGAGTAGTCAAAAATGGCTGACTGCCGGGAAACTTTTCAAACGCAAACCGGGGAATTTTAGTTACCACATAGTCAATTGTCGGCTCAAACGAAGCGGGGGTTTTCTTGGTAATGTCGTTGCTGATTTCATCGAGGCTATAACCTACCGCCAACTTCGCCGCAAACTTAGCAATTGGAAATCCAGTTGCCTTAGAAGCAAGTGCCGAAGAACGAGACACGCGGGGGTTCATTTCAATTACGATTACATCCCCATCTACTGGATTAACCGCAAACTGAATATTCGAGCCGCCGGTTTCTACCCCAATTTCACGGATAATTTTAATCGACGCATCTCGCAGGCGCTGATATTCTTTATCCGTTAACGTCTGTGCCGGGGCGACGGTAATCGAATCCCCCGTATGAATTCCCATCGGGTCTAAGTTTTCAATCGAGCAGATAATTACTACGTTATCTGCCAGATCTCGCATTACCTCTAACTCGTATTCTTTCCACCCCAAGAGGGATTTTTCAATCAAAATTTGCGATACGGGGGAAGCTTCTATACCTCCCTGCGCCATTTCTTCAAATTCTTCTTGATTGTAAGAGATGCCGCCTCCCGTACCGCCCATCGTAAAAGCAGGTCGGATAATCAGCGGATAACTGCCGATTTGCGCCGCAACTTCTTTGGCTTCGTTAATATTTGAGGCAATCCCAGAAGGACAAACACCTACCCCGATGCGCGCCATCGCTTCTTTGAACAATTGCCGATCTTCGGCTTTTTCAATTGCTTCCAGCTTCGCCCCGATCAGTTCTACACCGTATTTTTCCAAGACGCCATTTTTTGATAAAGCCACCGCTAAATTCAATGCAGTTTGCCCGCCCATCGTTGGTAGGAGGGCGTCTGGTCGTTCCTTGGCGATTACTTTTTCTACCATTTCTGGCGTCAGCGGTTCAATATAAGTCCGGTCTGCTGTTTCCGGATCGGTCATGATGGTAGCGGGGTTGGAGTTGACCAGCACCACCTCATAACCTTCGCTGCGAAGCGCTTTGCACGCCTGAGTTCCAGAATAGTCAAACTCGCAGGCTTGACCGATGATAATAGGGCCAGAACCCAACAGCAGGATTTTTTTGAGGTCGTTACGGCGGGGCATATTCGTTTCTATAACACTGACAGTATTTGAACCCAGACCATTGTAAGCCTGGTATGGGTGAGTTGGTGTCCGTTTAACAAATTTCGCGGAATTCCCTATCGGTCAGTTGCGGTGAAGATGGATAATGGTTGCCCAATGGGGTTGATCCGCAACGAAGGCAACCTGCGCTCAGATCTGATAGCCAATCTCCTGCTGCGATCGCTTTAAATTCTCAACCAGCCAGGAAACCCTTGTTTCTATACTCACATCTTGCATCTAGCCCAGAAATAAATTTCGCAGCTTTTAGCTAAAACCCGTTTCAACGGGTTAAAACGTTGATTTTAGCAAAAATCTGAACCCAGAAACCGGGTTTCTGGCTGCGATCTGCGATCGCAAAGCCAAGATTTTTCTTAGAAACCGGGTTTCTGGCTGCGATCTGCGATCGCAAAGCCAAGATTTTTCTTAGAAACCGGGTTTCTGGCTGCGATCTGCGATTGCAAAGCCAAGATTTTTCCGAGAAACCGGGTTTTGAGCCACGGTGCAAGCTCTGAAGCACCTAACTTGAGAATAGTTGCCATTTTGGCATTGATTAAACCTTACGGTAAGCTATTGTATTTTTGGGTTTAAGTCTAGTTTCTATAACCATAATTACCTGGCTAATAGCTGGCTGTGCAACTAGCTATTAGCCAGATTTTTTAAGTATTTGTATATATCTAATCAAAATTTAATTAAAGATTAAAGCCAGTGCGTTAGCGCCCATCTAAGGTGTTTAATTCCTGAAATCTTTGATGCAACAGAAACTGCCAAAATGGCAACAAGCGATCAAAAATGAAAGCTAGAATGGCTCTCAATCCCATTACCAGAGCGGTTGGAGGATAAAGATCGTGTTGCAGCAAGCAAAAGAGTTTGACCAGAAACCCAATCGGCTCAAATTGGGAAATCGCTTAGTTTTGAGCCTGATGCCGATAACCGCTGGGTATGCGATCGCATCTGCTCCCGCTGTTGCTGCCACTTTATCAATGTCGAGCGCCAACTTCCTGTTAAATAACTTTAGCCATAGTCCGACTGGAACTAATACTGAAGTTAATGTCAATACTTTTACCAATGCCGCCCCAGGCAGTTCAATTAATACCTCGGCTGAAGCTTATGCAACTTTCCTGAGCCAGAATCCCTTGGCATACAATACAACTTTAAGTATGGGTATGGGCGAAGGCAATAGTTACTTAGGGACGGCAGACAGCAAGGCTAAAGTTGTCGGTAACTTTTTGGTGGGAAGAAACGAGTCTTTTAGGTTTGATTTTTTCGGTAATTTAGAACTGAGAACTTCAATCGATACTTTCTGGGGTGAAAGTGCAAATGCGGCGGGAAATATATACTTTTTGGTATTGGATACGACGAACAGTCAGGAAATAGATGTATTAGATTACTTTCTGCTCTCCGGAAACTTGTCAACTCCAGGAAAGCCCGATTATCTATTCGCTAAAAAGAGTAACCGCGTTCAAATAGATAACTTTTCAAAAGAAAAAGATTTTATCGGCAAGGAAGAATCGGCGCTGGGTTCGGTTACGGGGTCATATCAGCGTTATTTCAGAAGGCCGACCAATCTAACTGTAATGGAAGTGAAAGAGAATAGCACTAAACAGGAAGCTAAAAGTCTGTTTAGCCAATTCACCGCTTTAAGTGGATTAGACACCTCAATACAAGCAGAAACAAGCAACTCAATGCTGTTATTGGAGGCAACCGATTTAAGCGGATTAGAAACCTCGGTAGAAACATTCGCAACCGAGCCAATCCTTAGCGATCCTATCGTTGCAGCAATGGGAACAGAAACAAGTACATTAGAAACCGATTTAAGCGGATTAAAAACCTCGGTAGAAACAGTTGCAACCGAGCCAATCCTTACCGATTCTATCGTTGCGGCAACGGAGAACCAAACAGGTGTATTAGAAACCGCAGCACCGAATTTATCCCAGGATATAATCGTTTCAGCAATTGGAAATGAACCCTTTGACGCTCAGGGGTCATCCGAATCAGCAAAAATGTCTTCAGGAGATATTCAGAATGCGATCGCAAATAACAATAAGGCGCAAACTTGGCTAAAAGGAAAAACCCAATACACCGCATTACTTCCCGACCAAATAGTTAAAGACTTGCAAGTTTTTTCCAACGTATCCAGCGGTGCTTGGGTAGACCCACCCACAACTTACGGGATAGAATACACAATAGAAGGCGATGCAGTAATTACGAATATTCTCGACTTTTTCACCGACGATGCTGACGATTTATTTACCGTTGCAGCCGAAGGCAAAATTCTGGGGCAATTCAGCTCTGGTGACAAGATTGACTTCGCTGCTTTACTCGATAAGGGCGTCTCTAGCTTTACCGTAACTGACATTAATCCCGCTCCAGGAAAGGCGCTAGCTAATTTTAATTTCCGGCCTTTATTCAATACCAATACGGCTTCTTTACAGGCAAGATCTTTCGATAAACCTGGTAGTAAGTCAATCCCAGAACCAGGCTCAGTTTTTAGTTTACTAGCCTTGGGTGTATGGGGTGTAGCCTCGAGATTGTTCGCCCAGCGTTGAGTTTTGACAACATTTTCAACCAGTCGGACAAGTTGATCGGGCTGGGCAAAATGCTACCTCACATATTGCACCTTGAGGCGGAGCCTCAGTATTCTCGTTCCCAGGTTCAACCTGGGAACGAGATCCGGGAGGTAGAACCTGCCGTGGTGCAAGATCTGAGCTAACTCACATCTTGCACCTACCCGATAAACAGCCCTGAAATAAATTTCACATCTGAAAGCTTAAGTTAGCTAAAGCTAACTTAAATCAAGGTTTTAACCCGTTTCAACGGGTTTTAGCTTTAAGCCAGAACTTTAGTTCTCGGCTTGGTGCAAGATGTGAGCTAACCTACTTGCGGCGATCGCACGAAAGTAGTTGTTGCTCTAGCTGTTTTTAGCCCTAGCCGATGAAAAAATTTAAACTAGCCATAACTTAGATGTTTAACTATTTGTATAGATATATTTAACAATTATTTATGATTCTGCCAAAATGGCAACAGGTGATGGAAGGTGAAAGCTAGAATGACTCTCAATCCCATCACCAGATTGCTTTGAGGGTAACAACCATGTTGCAGCAAGCAAAAGAGTTTGACCAGAAACCCAATCGGCTCAAATTGGGAAATCGCTTAGTTTTGAGCCTGATGCCGATAACGGCTGGTTATGCGATCGCATCTGCTCCCGCTCTGGCTGCCACTTTATCAATGTCGAGCGCGAATTTCCTGTTAAATAACTTTAGTCATAATCCGACTGGAACTAATACTGAAGTTAATGTCAATCCTTTTACCAATGCCGCCCCAGGCAGTTCAATTAATACCTCGGCTGAAGCTTTTTCCATTTTTCTTGGGGAGAACCCCTTGGCATACAATACAACTTTAAGTATGGGTATGGGTGAAGGGAATAGTTACTTAGGGACGGCAGACAGCAAGGCTAAAGTTGTTGGTAACTTCTTGGTGGGAAGAAACGAGTCTTTTAGGTTTGATTTCTTCGGGAACTTAGAACTGAGAACTTCAATTGATACTCGGTTAACAGAAAGTGCAAATGCGGCGGGAAATATATACTTTTTGGTGTTGGATGCGACTGACAGCAAGAAAATAAATCTTTTAGATTACTTTCTGCTCTCCGGAAACTTGTCAACTCCAGGAAAGCCCGATTATCTATTCGCTAAAAAGAGTAACCGGGTAAAATTAGATAACTTTTCAAAAGATAAAAGTTTTGGAGGAAAGGAAGAATCAGCCTTGGCTTCTGTTGCAGGACGGTATCAGCGGTCTTTCAGAAAAGCAACCAATTTAACTGTAATAGAAATTAAAGAGAATAGTATTAAACAGCAAGCTGAAACTCTGTTGAAGAATTTGCCGTCAGGCGGAGTAGAAAGCGCGATAGAAGCATTAGCAACCGAGCCAATCCTTAGCGATGCCATAGTTGCAGCAATCGGAACAGAAACAAGTCAAGTAGACACCCCAGTCCCGACTTTATCCCAAAACGCAATCGTTTCAACAATTGGAAATGACCCGCTTAAAACTCAGGGGGCGTCCAAATCAGCAAAAATGTCTTTAGGAGATATTAAGGGAGCGATCGCAAATAACAATAAGGCGCAAACTTGGCTAAAAGGAAAAACCCAATACACCGCATTACTTCCCGACCAAATAGTTAAAGACTTGCAAGTTTTTTCCAACGTATCCAGCGGTGCTTGGGTAGACCCACCCACAACTTACGGGATAGAATACACAATAGAAGGCGATGCAGTAATTACGAATATTCTCGACTTTTTCACCGACGATGCTGACGATTTATTTACCGTTGCAGCCGAAGGCAAAATTCTGGGGCAATTCAGCTCTGGTGACAAGATTGACTTCGCTGCTTTACTCGATAAGGGCGTCTCTAGCTTTACCGTAACTGACATTAATCCCGCTCCAGGAAAGGCGCTAGCTAATTTTAATTTCCGGCCTTTATTCAATACCAATACGGCTTCTTTACAGGCAAGATCTTTCGATAAACCTGGTAGTAAGTCAATCCCAGAACCAGGCTCAGTTTTTAGTTTACTAGCCTTGGGCTTGTTCGGTATTGCCTCAAGATTGTTCGCCTAGCGTTGAGTTTGAAGAAATTTTCAACCATTCGGACGATTTCATCGGCATGGGGAAAATGCTAACCTACGAATGCTGTAAAGGCACAAAAGTAGTTATTGCTCTATCCCTACCAGATGAAAAGATTTAAACTGCTTATAACTTTGCTAGGAGTTGGTATTGTCTTGCTAGGGGGATTGTTTTTAGCAGAACTTCCCATTAAAGGAGAACCGCCAGCCAAAATTTTTACTGAAGTTTGGCAAACTGTCAACGATAACTTTTACGATTCCAAGTTTAATGGCGTTGATTGGCAAGCGCTGAAACAAAAATATGAATTGCCAGTAACAAAAGCCAATTCCAAGGAAGAAGCGGCGAATCTGATCAATCAAATGCTGGGCGAATTAAAAACCTCTCATACCCGCTTGTACATACCAGAAGAGCCAGCTTACTATCAAGTTTTAGGCATATTTGCACCCAGAAATCCCGACTTACAACAACAGCTAAAAAATATATTTCCGCAAGGTAAGATTGAATACAGCGGCATTGGTATTTTTACGAAAGAGATTAATGGCAAGAAATTTATCAGCGGTGTTTTAGATGGTTCTCCCGCAGCTAATGCAGGATTGCTGGCAGGAGATAGAATAATTAACGTTGAAGGTCGCCCATTTAAACCAGTGCAATCTTTTGAGGGGAAAGCTGGTCAAAATGTCAAGATGAAAATTGAGCGATCGCCCAATACCCAGCAAGAAATAACCGTCACCCCAAAAATGCTCGATGCCACTACAATGTTTCTCGATGCCATGCAAGCCAGCACCCAAATTATAGAAAGAAACGGGAAAAAAATTGGCTACGTTCACATCTGGTCTTATGCTGGCGACCAATATCAGGAACAATTAGAAACAGATTTATTTTACGGTCGTTTAAGAGCAGCCGACGCCTTAGTTTTAGACTTGAGAGATGGATGGGGAGGCGCGCCACTCAGTGCCTTAAATATATATACAGCAACGGGGCCAAGCATTACAAATATTCGCCGCGACGGCAGGCGATGGACAGACATCGCACATTGGCATAAACCCGTGGTGATGATAGTAAATGAAGGCAGCCGCAGCGCTAAAGAAATTTTAGCTTACGGCTTTCAACAATATAATATCGGCCCAGTTATCGGGGCTAAAACAGCAGGTGCAGTAGTTGCAGGTTTTCCATTTTTGATGCCAGATAATAGCTTGCTTTACGTAGCAGTCGCCGATGTTTACGTTGACGAAAACAAAAGAATAGAAGGAGTTGGCATCACCCCCGATATTGAAGTGCCATTTTCTCCAGAATATACCCAAGGAGCCGATCCGCAAAAAGAAAGGGGGATACAAGTTGCGATCGCAGCCATAAAATAGCTAATTGTTAATTGCTAATTGCTAATGGTATATCCAGAAAATATCCCCATGACCAATTACCAATTTAGCTATTAACTGTCAACTGCAAACTTATCCGTCGCCTCAATTAACGCACTGCGAATACCAGGTTCGCTCATCGAATGTCCGGCATCTGGAACGACAATCAATTCAGCTTCTTCCCAAGCGCGATGCAGTTCCCAAGCCGACATCATCGGACAAACAACATCGTAACGTCCCTGAACGATAACCGCCGGAATATGGCGAATCTTATTAACATTTAAAAGCAATTGGTCTTCCGGTTCCAGAAATCCCTGATTGATAAAGTAATGGCACTCAATTCTGGCAAACGCTTCCGCAAATGTATCCACTCCAAACCTTTGCTTTAAATCTAAATCGGGAAATAATCTACTCGTACTCGCTTCCCAAATTGACCAAGCACGAGCCGCTTCTAATCTAATTTGAGCATCAGGGCTAGTCAAGCGTTTATAATAAGCATTCAGCATATCATCCCTTTCATCTATGGGAATTGGTTTGACGTATTCCTCCCAAGCATCGGGGAAAATGTAACTAGCTCCTTCTTGATAAAACCAGCTTATTTCTTTTTGCCTCAACATAAAAATGCCCCGCAAGATTAAACCCTGGCAGCGGTCGGGATGAGTTTGACTGTAAGCTAAAGAAAGAGTACTTCCCCAACTACCACCAAAGACAACCCATTGCTCGATATTTAAATATTTCCTAAGCTTTTCAATATCATTAACTAAATCCCAAGTGGTATTTTCTCGCAATTCTGCATGGGGTTTACTTTGACCGCAACCCCGTTGATCGAACATTACCAACCGCCATTTCTCCGGATCAAAATATTGTCGATAAAACGGCGGACATCCACCCCCTGGCCCGCCGTGCAATAATACAATAGGTTTTCCTTGCGGGTTGCCGGATTCTTCAAAATGAATCGTATGGAGATCAGAAACTTTTAGATATCCTTCGTTATATGGTTGTCTAGGTGGGTAAAGTTCTCGCATTTTTAAATGATGGCGCGGCGATGATGTTTATCAGTTTTCGCGGAATACCCCGTCCGTCTATAAGGCGGGGATGGATAGCGA
>ERZ1066124.754-NODE-754-length-15211-cov-26.415611_pt1 | contig 15211 bp, 12 predicted proteins | sample MGYA00382771_ERZ1066124 | MGnify/ENA primary metagenome ERZ1066124 (study PRJEB33369, sample SAMEA5778354) | biofilm metagenome | biome: Industrial cooling water; feature: Water cooling tower basin; material: Biofilm | place: United Arab Emirates | collected... | reverse complement strand
CTCGCAGCAATGACATTGGCGCCAGCAGCTTTTGCAGGTCAAACACAAGGTAACAGCACCGTTACCACCATCGAAGCAGGTGTTGTAGGTAATGGTAACAGAACCAATATTAAAAACGGAACTAATATCAACCAATCTCAAGGCAAGTATGAGTCTCGTCGTGTGAAACGCCACACTCGTAAGTGCGCTGGTGGAAGCCAAACTCAAGGTAATGTTACTGATACTGCAATTAATGCAGGAGTTGTTGGAAATCGCAATAACACCCGCGTTCGTAACGTAACCAACGTTAGTCAAGGTCAGTCTGCTGCTTGTTACTAAATTTAGATTGAGACGTGATGTATCACGTCTCTACAACAAACATCGAAACAAAACACACACAACTAATTTAAGGTATATAACAATGTTGAAGAAATCTTTGGTTTTAGGCTTACTCGCAGCAATGACATTGGCGCCAGCAGCTTTCGCAGGTCAAACACAAGGTAACAGCACCGTTACCACTATCGAAGCAGGTGTTGTAGGTAATGGTAACAGAACCAATATTAAAAACGGAACTAATATCAACCAATCTCAAGGCAAGTATGAGTCTCGTCGTGTGAAACGCCACACTCGTAAGTGCGCTGGTGGAAGCCAAACTCAAGGTAATGTTACTGATACTGCAATTAATGCAGGAGTTGTTGGAAATCGCAATAACACCCGCGTTCGTAACGTAACCAACGTTAGTCAAGGTCAGTCTGCTGCTTGTTACTAAATTTAGATTGAGACGTGATGTATCACGTCTCTACAACAAACATCGAAACAAAACACACACAACTAATTTAAGGTATATAACAATGTTGAAGAAATCTTTGGTTTTAGGCTTACTCGCAGCAATGACATTGGCGCCAGCAGCTTTTGCAGGTCAAACACAAGGTAACAGCACCGTTACCACCATCGAAGCAGGTGTTGTAGGTAATGGTAACAGAACCAATATTAAAAACGGAACTAATATCAACCAATCTCAAGGCAAGTATGAGTCTCGTCGTGTGAAACGCCACACTCGTAAGTGCGCTGGTGGAAGCCAAACTCAAGGTAATGTTACTGATACTGCAATTAATGCAGGAGTTGTTGGAAATCGCAATAACACCCGCGTTCGTAACGTAACCAACGTTAGTCAAGGTCAGTCTGCTGCTTGTTACTAAATTTAGATTGAGACGTGATGTATCACGTCTCTACAACATCAAACATCAACACCACACACACAATTAACTTAGGTATATAACAATGTTGAAGAAATCTTTGGTTTTAGGCGTACTTGCTGCTATGACATTGGCGCCCGCAGCTTTTGCTAATGATCAAGTACAAGGTAACAGTACTTATACCAACATTAATGCAGGTAGCGTAGGTCACGGTAACAGCAGTTATATTGACAACACAACTAATGTTGGTCAATACCAAGACAAATATGAATCTCGTCGTGGCAGACATCACAGAAATAAGTGTTCTGGTGGAAGCCAAACTCAAGGTAATGTTACCGATACAGCAATTAATGCAGGAGTTGTTGGAAATTACAACCGCACCCGTGTGTCGAATGAAACCAACATTAGCCAAGTTCAATCTGCTGCTTGCTACTAAATTTATCAATATATAGGAAGGAATAGTTAAAGCAGTTATGTTTAAAAAGTCTTTAATTCTTGGTATACTTGCAGCCTTTGCAATGGCGCCTGTGGCATTTGCGGGTGAACAAGTTCAGGGTGATACCGGAAACACAAATATTAATGCTAGTAACGTTGGTAGAAACAACAAAATCCGTATTGTAAACAGAACTTACGTTATTAGGTCACAAAGAAGAGCTAAAAAGCTTTTATGTCAAACCCCTACCAATCAAACTCAAGGAGGCACCAACGACACAAACATCTCAGCAGCAAACAACGGAAATCGTAACCGTATCAAAATTATTAATACTAATGTTGTTCAGGGTCAACAATCTGCTGCCTGTTCTAATAGATAGTACACAAAAACACACAACACTCTTAGGTATACAAAAATGAAAAATTCTATCTACGCTCTTGGTTTATTAGCTGCTGTACTTATGATTCCTAATGCAGCATTCGCTGGTTCCAAGCAAGACGCAAATCAAGAACTCAATCAATCTGTATATGTTAATGGTTCTGGCAACTCAGCCCATGTTAACGGTACCCAAATTACCACGCAAAACCAACGTAAAAGAGGATATTGCAGCCATCGCTCTGGTTCTCAACGTCAATATTCCGACCAACTTATGAATCAGAACGTTGGAATTGTAGGGCGTCGTAACACAGTTAACGTTAACGGAACACAGAAAACAACCCAGCAACAAGCTAGAGGTTGCTAATAGAAACCGGGTTTCTACGCATTCATTGTCGCAGACAAATATTTATTTATATTACAAATATTGACAATAAACCCGGTTTCTTCAATGTTTCTTTAATTTATCATCACATATACGGAGAAAATCATGAAACTAAAATTAATTGCTTTAGCTACTGTAATGAGCGCGCTGCCAACACTGGTTCCCACATTTACACCAAAAGCTAGCGCTACCTGTATTAACGTTGCTGTTGATAACCAAATTGCAGTTGGTGCCAAACGAGCTAATCAAACAAGAAACACCAGTCAAAGCATCAGCAAAGATTGTTTTGGTAATACCTCTACTGCAACTGGAACTCAAGTTTACACCGGAGGAGGTAGAGTCAATCAAAGCATCAATAGAACCCAACATCTATCTGGTGGTAAAAATCCAACAGGAGTAAGAATGCCACATATTAACATTAATGTTGGCACTCAAGTAAACGTACCTGGCCGCAAGCGCTAATTAGAAACCCGGTTTCTTATTTATATCTTGTAATAAAAACAACAATTTTGCTTAGAAACCGGGTTTCTTTAATTTAAGTAATTGTAACAAATTGTTGCCCCCTCCTGGGGGCTTTCGGCATTGTTGGATAAATTAGTAGTAGAGACCAGATATATTTCAGTCTCTACATTTAGATTTAGACATTTTATACTTTTATCTCTAATTAAAGCTTATGCGAAAAATACTTCTTTATGGTCTTCCTCTTGGCTTAATTATCAGTCTGTTCACCTTGTTCAGCAATAATTCTTATAGCCAACAAACCTCAACAGTAAAAACTAGTATTAGCTCAAAACAAACTTCGTCTCCTAAGCTACTAAAAAGCTCCGCGCCAGAAATAGACGACGACTCGTATGAAGATACAGAAGATGTTGATGATGATAACGTCAACTTTACATCTTCCAGTACTCAAATATCAGATAACACAAACATTCAGAGTGATAGCATAAATATAAGTGCAGCGAATCGTAGACAACCTCATATACTAAAAATCAACTCTGGTGGCGCCAAAATACGAGGGACAATCAAAATTAATGGGAAAATAGTCAGGCGCCTAAATGGCAAACAATCTCAGATTAATTTATCACCCTACTTAACAAGAGGACAGAAAAAAGTAGAAATATCAGGTAATTACACACCAGCGACAGCATCTGTAAAAGTAGAAATGAACAGTACTGACAACAATATCACCCAGCAAACAAGCGGAGATGGAAACATAAATTACACCTTAAATTTAAACGTAGAGTAGGGTGCGTGAAAGCTATTACAAACCACAAAATCAAAAAGCTTTCACACATCAATATCAACGTATAATTTTACACTAGTACATTTCAGGAAAAGGATTATACAATTTTAAACCTCGATACTTAGAAAATGTGAACCACGGTTCACATTTTGCTTCCAAGGCGCCCAAGACTGCTCGGTGCGCGTTCACGTAAACGTAGTTTTCCCTTCAGGTAGTGTACCGAAGGTAAAATTCGACAAAGAACAAAACCCTGTAGATACCTTATTAATTCGTAACCAAGCAGTATTGGATTAGGAACTGCATATTTCCATCTTTGCTAAAATTTTTCAATTAATATAATTCTTGAGAAAGGTTCTTTAACCCTGTAGGCTTGTTACTATTGTATAACACGCCTAGTGAATGAGGTAATAGTTTTGAAATGCCGCCCCTCAGGTAAAAATTATTTAAATTTATATACATTACAAATACTTATTAATAAACCAGCCTTTAATAATGCTTCCAATAGGGTAAAGAATAAATAAAGCTGGGGAAAAATTACCAAGATAAAAACTAGCAAAACCAATTATCCATGAAACAACACCTAAAAATAGCCAGTACATATTCAGTTGAACAGGTTCTAAATTAGGTTTATAACGATTTTTGATTAACCAAAGTTGAGCAAATCCTAATATAAACCCACCCGTAATAGCTAAACTCGGTAAGCTAAGTAAAAGAAAGATTGATCCTTGTCCTCTGGTATCAACGTTCATAACATGTAGTACAATCAAATCATGCAAAAACATGACAAAAAAGCCAGTTATGCTTGTAACAAAAAACCATCTATAAGCAAAGTTCTTATCTCCAAACTTCCAAAAAAGCGCTGCTCCTTGTAAACTTGCTAATAAAATCCAATAAATGAAGTAAACGACAATCGATGTTTGTATATTACCGTAATCAGCAGGGCGCCAATTAACTGAGCCAAATATAATTCCACTTACTATCAAGCTTATGCAAAGAGTACTAATTAACGTCCAACTAATTACAAATCTATTTTTCATCATAAGAATATTACCAAACTATATAATATATGTCAAATTTCTAAAATATTATACGCCAACCGAATGACATATCCGTTATTTAACCGAGCCAAGAAAAATCACTAAAGGCAAGCTACATTATACTACAACGCTGTTATTTGAAAATTTGGGAATTAAGAGGATTGAACCACATAATCCGGAGGATTTCCCGCAGGGTAGACACAAAAGACACAAAGAAGAAAGAAGAAAGAAGAAAGAAGAAAGGTGTTGGGGTATTTTTTTGTTTTGGCGCCAAAGGTTTTATAATTATTATGGAATTCTAGTTTCGTACTCAAACAGCGCGCGACTGTCTTCTGATAAATCTGTTGAACCTCTCAATAACATTTCGTCGTTGAGTCGATATATTAAGTTATATCTAAATGGTTCATCGACTATGAAGACTCGCGATACTGATAAGGATATATTTCTATTGACGTTAAATCCTGCTTCTGCTGCTAATCCTAATACTGATGAACTTCTGTTTGTGCTACGGTTGTTGATGACTGTGGGATATAAACGTAGTTCGCTTAATCCTATTGTTTGACCGAGTGAACTGATTATTCCTTGTAGGGGTGTTAATATTCTATTTCCTGCTGCGGATATTATTCCTAGTCCTCCGTCTTGTTGGTTAAATGCATTAACGATAGTTCCCCCTATTAAAGATACTATTTCGGCTCTATTGCGTCTTGGGTCACTTGTTAATTCTAAGTTGTCGTTTATATTACTTGCTTGTCCGTTGACACGCGCAAATACACGCACACTGCGTAATGTACCTAAACTTGTTACTGGAACTTCATTTATTTCTCCTGATATTGATGATGTGGGTAATCGAGTTGCATTCGATTCTGGTACTATTGCTAACAATCTTACATTCAGTATTGGGTCTAAACCTAGACTTGGTGTAAACGTTGCTGTTTGCTCGTATCCCCGTTCTAATACAAATTGTGTAGCAAATAAGTTTATTTGTCCCCCTGTTAAGTTGATTACTCCTTCAGGAAGTGGTTTTTCTAATGTACCATTTATTGTTAAGGCGCCTTCTGCATCAAAGCTCAAAAAATCTTGATTTGTTAAACTCGATAAAAGTGGGTTTGTTAAATTTGTTGGCAATAAGTCACTTGTAACCCGCACATTATCTTCTAATATTAATCTTAGTTCCGAAAACCCAATGGGAGGACGCTGTGTTGTTGTATTTTGGTTAGTTGGTGTTTCATTCTCTTCTGTCTCTAAAGCTTCTTGTTGTGGTTGCTGTCGTTGTTGTCCTGACCGTTGAGTTATTGATACTTCTCCTGAAGCTAGTCTTATTGTTCCACCTAATACTGGTTTGACTACACTTCCTGTAATAACCGCATCTCCACTAACTCCCCCTTCATATAGTCCTTCTAATCTCACATTCAGGTCATTTAATGATACTGTTAAAGGATTATTTACTGTTTGCTGCTCAAATATTGGTAAACTTCCTGCTGCTGTTACTCGTTCTCTATTATATAAAGCTTCTAAATTTTGCACATTTATTACATCACGGTCAAATTGCACGGCGCCTGTTACATTAGTTAAAGGCTCTGTTAATGCTGCCGTTGTTAAAGTCGCATTATTCACGTTTGCTATTCCGGTTATCGTCGGTTGACTCAATGTTCCCCCTATCGCTACATTTACCTCTCCCGTACCCGAAACCCAGCTAACTTGGTCGGTAAGTACGTTCAACAACGATAAACCATCATCTCTTACATTCGCTGTTATATTTATTTGATTACTTTCTGGAGGAGCGCCGAATGGTAAGGCAGCAGGTATACTACCTATAATATTAAGTGGTTGTGCATCGGTTACCGCTACTGTACTACCAAAATTTAAACGCGCATTATTTAAATTAAAACTCAACTGTGCGCTTTTTATCGGTTTAGAATTTAACGTCGCATTTGCCAGGGAAACATCCCCTTTCGCACTCGGATTTGTTAAACTACCACTTAGCGCTGTTAATGCGTTTATTTCACCCGTCGCATTAACTGGTAAATTACCAAACCGTTGTAATGCTGAAATTGGTAAGTTCGATACTCGGAACTGTCCCGATAACTCTCTTTGACCCAACTGTCCCGTAAATCCTAAAATTCCACCTTCAAAACCTACCTGTAAAGGTTGTAACGTTAATGTACCATTCGTAAAATCACCATTCGCCGTTACTCCCCCAATATTGTAACTCCCCCATTCCACATTTGAACCATTTACATTAAAGTTCGTATTTAACCCCAACTCTAACGAACCTGTTACATCCAACTTGGCACTAATTAAACCTTGTAGTTCCGAAAGTGCTGGTATACCCGTTACTTCTTGTTGTTGCTCAACTGTTTCCTGTTTAGCTATAACATCTGTAATTTTCTTAAATATATCCAACTGCGTTAACAAACTCACATCCTGCGGTATATACAACTCAGTTGTTGGTCTTAATACTGAAGCTCCTGCAAATTGTGGAGACTCTACACCTGTTAATAAATCTTGAAAGTTATAAATACTCAATGCTTGTAAAAGCTTTTCGATTCTGGCTTGATTTACCGAAGCTTGAACTTGAACTTGACGATTTCCTTGTGTCTCTACACTACCATTCAACGATATTAAACTATCACCGACTTGAAATTGTCCATTATTTAAACTGGCAGTTCCATTAATAAAGCTAAAGTTTCCTGTAAATGCTTCTCCCGCTATTCTACCAATTCTTGGTTGAACCACTGCTACGGCGCCACTTGCATTTCTCGTTCTAATATTCGCAACAACGTTACCTGATATATTCCCTGCTAACGGTTGGATATTTGGGATATTTGCAGGAACAAGACTTCCTAAAACAGTTACAGGAAAGTTTTCTGCACTGGCAATTAAATTATCTCCCTCTGTTCTACCCTTTGCGACACTTTCTCCACGTTGAATTATAAACGATGTCGGAAGATTATCGGCGCCTAGATTCACTGCTATTTTATCTTGTTTGTTACCAGTTAGATTCAAAGCGGCGCCCGTTCCACCAGCATAACTCACACTTCCTGTCAAAACTGGGTCGAACGCTAAGTTATTTACAGCAAAGTTCCGTAACTCCAAATTTCCATTGGCAACAGGTGTGTTTAAATTACCCGTGACATTCCCTGTAAAATCTACTCTACCAGCCAAAGCTAAATTTGGTATTGTTACTGGCGCCTGTTGTAAGTTAAAGTTACGTGCAGCGATATTCAAATTCAAATCTGTAATTTGTGGTGTTTGACTTTCGGTGTTGACTGCTATTACACCATTTGCGGTTAACCCTGTAGTTCTTGCACTCAGTCCTAAGAGTTGACCGTCCCACTGTAAGTTACCCACTACGGGTTGTTCAAGTACCGATACCCCTTGAGTTAAATTAAAATTTCCACTTCCACGAATATTTGAGAGAGCAAACGATTTTGTTGTTCCCCCTATATTAAAGCTACTATTTAACCGACCACGTAAGTTAGACGAAAACTGATTTAAGGCAATTTGCGAAACACCACCACCAACTTGCCAACGACCGTTATTCAAACTGATATTGCTGATATTGACGGCGCCGGATGCTACATTATTTATAGTGGCAAGTCCTAATGCTCGTATATTCTCTAACTGTAACGAGTCTGTTGTACCCGTTAAATTCAACGCTGTATTCAAACTCCCTGATGAAAGTTGTTTCGGTAACTGTAATTTATCAAAGCGGTTCAATTGTACACCATCCGCACGAACAGCTACATTAAAACGTTTATCTTCTACCCTACCCTGTGCTGTCACCGTTCCACCAGCGAAGCGAATACTCGCATTTTGCAACTCTATATTATTGTTATTACTTGTGGCAATGCTAATTTGTCCCGAACTCGGATAAGTTGAACTCGGCGCCTGAAATTGTGCTATTGTCCTTAAATTACCCAGCACTCCCGAAATATTCGCATTTGCACTCACATTACCTATTGTAATTGGAGCCTTCACTTTATATGCACGCGCTATCGCATCCCCAGGTATTTGCGAAGCGTTTAAATTCAAGTTGACTCGACCTTCCTGCGCTAACTGTATATTACCTCTACCTGTAACTACTCCTCCAATTTCTGGCGCCACTTTTAAGTTTTGTAAAGCGAGTTGTAATGAAGATGTTCCTAAACGACCAGTAATATTACCATTGGCGCCAACATTACCTATATTTAGAGGAAGTGCAATATTATATGCAGAAGCAACTCTGTTTCCTGGAATGGACGAAGCGTTAAAATTCAGGTTTACATTACCTTGCTGTGCTAACTGTATATTACCGTTTGCTGTGACTACTCCTCCAATTTCTGGCGCCACTTTTAAGTTTTGTAAAGCTAGTTGTAATGAAGATGTTCCCAAACGACCAGAAACATTACCATTGGCGCCGACATTACCTATATTTATAGGAAGTGCAATATTATAAACTTGAGCAACTCTGTTTCCAGGAATTCCCGAAGCTTGTATATTTAGATTGACATTACCTTGCTGCGCTAACTGTATATTACCGTTTGCTGTAACTACTCCTCCTATTTGTGGCGCCACTTTTAAGTTTTGTAAAGCGAGTTGTAGTGGTTGACCGAGTTGACCAGAAATATTCGCGTTTGCAGCAACGTTACCAATATTGAGAGGAAGTGCAACATTATATATACCCGCAACAGAATTTCCTGGAATACCGTTTGCTTGTATATTTAGGTTGACATTACCATTTTGAGCAAGTTGAATTTTTCCACTTCCTGTAATTTGTCCTCCTAAAGTGGGTGTGACTTGGAGGTTGGAAAGAGTAATAACGGGTGTATCTGAAACATCTACACGAAAGTTGCTGCTGACCGAGTTTAGTTGTAAACGGTCGATAGTCGCGAGTTTTACTGTACTAATGGTTCCCGTTGCGGTGGGTTGTTTGATGTTACCTTGAATTTTGACGTTTGCTTGGACTTGTCCGATAGCTGTAACTGGTGACTTTGCGTTGAGGGTGCTGAGAATGGTTTGAATATTGGTGGGTAGAATCAGCGCATTCAAATTGTAACCTGTTTGAGTATTGACGGCGCCTTGTACCTGGAGTGGTATTTTGCCAAAGTTCGTAGTCAGGTTATTCGTAGAAATGTTCTGACCTTGAAACTGTAAGTTACCTTGGGTGTTGGTAATTAATTGAGGAATATTATCTACTTTCGCGGCAATTTTATTTAAATCGGCGGTTCCGGTTACACTTATAGGCGCCTTCGGTGTAATATCTACTGTAAGGAAAGCATTAACGCTACCCGAAGTCGCACTTATCGGTGATTGCACTAATTTAGTTATATCAGCAACGAGTAAATCACGCGCTTGGACATTTAAGTTCGTCGAATTTATTTGTCCTGAAACTAACTGAGTTTTACCATCGATATCTACTTTACCTTGAGTATTGCTAACAGAGGCGCCGATATCATACGATAAATTTGTTATAGTAGTGGCGCCTTGCTTCTCTGGTAAAATTCTGATAACACCATTAGCTTGATTAAAAACAACAGTAGTTTTCGGTATACCAGGTTTTGGTGTGGGTACTAAGGCCAAACTGGCATTGCGTATAATCAAACTTTCTAAATTAGTCGTAATAAAACCTTTCTCTTCTTTCCCTGTCTTTATTTGTGTAGTTAACCATTGACCGTTTTTATCTTGCTCTAAATAAACACTCGGTTCGACTAAAGCAACATTTAAATTCAGAGTTCTAGTAAAAAGAACTTGTAAAGGATTAAATTGAACATCAATAGCTTTTGCTGTAACTCTATCTGAGTCCTGTGCAGTTGCGGGTATATTGAGCGAACTAAATCGGATACTATTTAAAGTTACACTATCTACCTTACCGATTTCTATCGGTCGTCCGAGCAACTCAGCTAGATTCGTTTGAACTAAGGGTACTAAATCTTGAAGGATAAAATTTCTTAACCACCAGGCGCCACCACTAATGGAAGCGACTAAAACCACAATCAAAGCAATACTACCACGTCTCAACAGTAAAAGCCATAATCGACGATTAAGTGGTTCAGAATCACGCCCTGGTGGTAATCTCATGATGAATTTAAGTAATAATTTACACTTTTAGTTCCAATTAATGATTTATTTCAAGTAGTTTCCATACATCTAAACATTATTTCACCCTATCAGATTTTTTGACTCTGTGCGAATAATTTTAATCTAAACAGGCTATACAGCTACTTGACATCTATCGTAGGGTTAAAAATGCTTATATTAAATGGCGCCATAACTGTAAAACAATAAAAGCGCATGTTATCTGGTATACTGTCGGTTAAAATTCTGACTTTATTCTAAATGAAACAAATCAGGACAAACAAATTAGACGACCAAGACAAAATAGCTCCCAACTGGTACTCATGGTTATTTACCAAGCAAATTTTTTTAATATTCGGCGCCGTTTTAATCGGTGCCTGCGGATATAATAAAATTATTCGTCAACGGTATAAAGTAAATCATCATCAATTACCTCATGCAAGATTTATAAATTCCTCTGCTGTGGAAGTCATCAAGACATTAAAGGTTTCAGCGATAAAAAGTAACCCCTTAATCAAAACAAAGAATTTTAAAATTACATACAATGTCCTAAATAACCCCAAATTAACTAAAAGTCAAAAATTAGATAAAATAGTCAATGCTGTCGTTAACTTGACCAAACAGCAAGAATTACCATTAGAACCTTTATCAGTTACATTAATTGACATCAAAACTCAAACAATCTCAGGATACCACCAACACGTTCCTAAATATCCTGCCAGTGTTGTCAAATTATTCTGGATGGTTATATTAGAGCAATATCACAACTTGTATGTACTTGATAATAATAATGATTATCATGATAATTTAGTAAATATGATTTTGAAATCAGATAATGATGCAGCAAGTCAGATAATAGACACAATAACCGACACAAAAACTTCTTTGAATCAATTGAGTGAGTCTAAATTAGCAACCTGGCTAAATAAAAGATATCAGGTAAACCGTTTTTTTGAACAAGCTGGATATAAAGGTATCAATATTAGTCAAAAAACGTTTCCAGTCGCTGAACCAAAAATAAGCCAACCTCAAGGTACAGAACTACAATTACAGAATAGTCAAAATACTGGTAATCGCATATCAACATATCATGCGGCACGACTGATGTATGAAATTATAACAAATCGTGCTGTTTCGGCGCCATCAAGTCAGAAAATGTTGACATTGTTGAAACGAGATTTACGCATATCCACATGGAAAAATAATCCTCCTCCCACAGAGGGATTTAATGCGATAGAGAATTTTTTGGGTGAGTCGTTGTCAGGTAAAGAAATTATATTTGCTTCCAAAGCGGGTCAAACATCAACAGGGCGCCAAGAAGTGGCTTATATAGGAAGCAAAGATGGTAGAATGCAGTATATAGTGGCAGTTTTTGGATGCTCCCGTAAATATAGTGAGAGTAACAGTATTTTTCCAGATATATCACGATTGGTATTTGAGGGGATGAGATAGTAAAAAGCGAGGAATGATACAAAATCGAGTAGAATGTGTAATCTCGATTCAAAAATCGGGATTTTCACTCATCCAACATAGCCAGTAAATGAAACGTCTACCATTTGTGTGTATTGTAATGATAGCAGCATTGTTTCAGACTGCAATTGCAACTCCTGCACGGATAATACATTTGCAACCGCAGCAAACACCTTTAACAGTCCACGTCGAAAAACAATCTTTAAATCATTTAGAGGGTTTAAAGAAATTTGTTGACGAGTACTTTGCCGAAAAAATGGATGAGGAGAAAGTTCCGGGTGTAGCAGTTGTGGTGGTTAAAGATGGAAAGATATATTTCCAACAGGGATATGGTTATGCGGATGTGGACAAGAAAATACCTGTTGTTCCAGATAAAACCTTATTTAGAGTCGCATCAATATCTAAATTATTTACTGCCACTGCGATAATGCAGCTTGTAGAGCAGGGTAAAATCAACTTGAAAAATCCTGTAAACGAATATATTAAAGACTTTCAGCTTGATAATAATTTTTCACAACCCATAACAATAGCCAATTTATTAACTCACACATCAGGCTTAGATGTCAATGATATTGGCATGTCAGCCCGAACTCAGAACTTACTACAACCACTTGGAGAGCATTTAGCAAAACGCAAACCCTTACAAATACAACCTCCAGGTATAATATCAACGTATTCTAATTATGGAATCGCATTAGTAGGTTATATTGTCGAGCGAGTTTCAAGGATACCGTTTGCTGAATATATAGACAAAAAGATTTTACAACCTTTGGGGATGCAGCATACTACCTTTCTACAGCCACCACCACCTTCATTAAAATCAGACTTAGCAATAGGTTACGAATATAAGGATAATAAATATGAAGCCCAACCTTATACATACGAACATCAAGTTCCAGCAATAGCTTTGAGTACTACAGCAACTGACATTGCCAACTTTATGATAGCCCACTTAAACCAAGGGCGCCTGCATAACAATGAAATATTACAACCTTCGACCGTCAAAGAAATGCACCGTCAACATTTTACATCAGACGCGCGCATTCCAGGTATAGCGTATGCATTTCAAGAACAGTTTCGTAACAATGTCAGAATAATTCGACACGGTGGTTTAATAGAAGGGTTTGTAAGTCAATTAATTTTGATACCTCATTCGGACGTGGGAGTGTTTGTTGTCTGTAACTCCACATCCACACTTGATTCCCAGTTTATCAGAGAATTTCTCAATCGTTATTATCCCATTGAAAATAAACCAAATCTTGCTGCTGCTAAATCTTTAAAAGCATTACGTCGGTTAAACGGGAATTATTTAGATACTATTACATCTCAAACAACGATAGAAAAGTTTTTTGAACCGTATTATTTTACCGTGGAAATTAAACCAGATAATACACTTGTTTATGATTCTCGGCAATACGTTCAAGTTGCACCGATGCTATTTCTATCTTTAGAAGGCGATAAGTATATTAGTTTTAAACAACGTAAAAATGCTATTTATTTATTCGATGGCATTTTTACGCTTCGTCAAAAAAACTGGTATGAAAATCTTTCTTTTCAAATACTTTTGTACAAAATCTTTTTTTCCATCTTTATATTTGCTTGTTTATCCCAACCTGTCAAATTAGCTTTAATTTACTTCAATCGAAAACTTAAACTTTTTAATTTTATACATTTACCCAGGCTTCTCAGTTCTATTATAACAGAAAATCAATCATCATATATAATCAGCAGAACTAAATTGCTTATAATTTTGATTGCTTATGTCAACTTACTGTTTATAGTGATTGGTAGATTGATAATACCTTACAAGCAATTGGAGTTTTTTAGAATAATTTACGGAGTGAATACAGTGTATAAAATTTTGTTGTCTATGCCAATTATATCAGGTGGAATGACTATTATATTAACCTATTACATTTTTTTAATTTGGAAGAATAAACAAGGAAGATGCATTCAAAGAATATATTATACAGTAATTACAGGCGCCGCGTTGGTGTTTTTAATTTTTTTAAATTATTGGAACTTATTAGGGTTTAGATTTTAAGTGTCTCGTATAAGATATTTTTACCACAGAGACACAGAGTACACAGAGAGATTATAATGTAGAACGAGTGGATGTGAGTTTAGGATAGTTCGGAGTAATGTTAGGCGCCTGTGCAACAAGGGTTATACTACAATCTGTCAAACCTACAAGGCAACCATATGATACAGGTTATTGCGGAAGGATATGATTGAAGGGAGATTTGCAGCGTTTCCGAAATCACTTGGCAAGAACTTGAATGTATAGATAACAACTCAAACAAAGTATCTAAGAATACATTAAAAAAATTATGCCAGTATCCACAGATTTTATCCAAGAAGGTTCCACAGGTGCAGAAGTTAGCCGACTCCAAGAAAATTTGAAAAAGCTCGGTTTCTATATAGGCGCCGTAGATGGTAAATTTGGAGCAGCGACCAAAGCAGCAGTAATCAAGTTCCAAAAGAATCACGGATTAACACCCGATGGAATTGCAGGAGCCAAAACCTTGAGAGCAATTGATATTGAGCAGTATCCAATAGGTAGACCAACTTTAAAAGAAGGTTCAAGTGGAGAACAGGTAAAAATCTTACAACAGTTATTAAAATCTGAACTTCTCAGCAATGCTTATACTGGAACTCCAGACGGTGTATTTGGATCGAAAACAAAAGAAGCTGTTATCAAAGTTCAAAAAAGTGGGAATTTAACACCCGATGGTATTGTTGGACAAGCAACTTGGAAATATGTATACGCAGTTGCTAGTCATGAATGGCAATAGGTAAAGGGGGCAAACGAAAAAGGAGGAAAAGTTCTAATTTTTTCTTTCCTCCTTCTCCTTTTTCCTACCCTTTCATCTTACTTATTATGATGCTTTTTTCATGTTTATATCAAAATTAACAGGATGAGAACGCATAGCTTTTAATCTCTCTCTGTAATAATCTTCAAGATGGGCTACAAAACCATCTATATGCTTTATTCCTAATGCATTCATTGCAGTTAAAAAATCAACATAGCTAGCA
>ERZ1066124.751-NODE-751-length-15252-cov-23.600053_pt1 | contig 15252 bp, 18 predicted proteins | sample MGYA00382771_ERZ1066124 | MGnify/ENA primary metagenome ERZ1066124 (study PRJEB33369, sample SAMEA5778354) | biofilm metagenome | biome: Industrial cooling water; feature: Water cooling tower basin; material: Biofilm | place: United Arab Emirates | collected... | reverse complement strand
GCTTACTCAATTTCGTTCTATTTTTCCAGCAAACTTTGCCGCCCTAGTTTTTTTGGGCTTGTTCTCGCATTTGAGCGTGCAATGCTGGTTGAATCTCATCGAACACCCCGTTCTTGCGCCACTGTTTGTAGTGCCAGAACACGGTCGAATAGGGGGGCAAGTCCTTCGGTAAATCTTCCCAATTGCAGCCGTTCTTCAGTTGGTAGAACACGCCATCGAGGATCTGCCGCTTTGTCCACTTCGGTGGGCAAGTCTGTTTCTTTTTCGGCAGCAATGGTGCAATGATTTCCCATTCTTGATCGGTCAAACTACTGTTGTACGGCATTTATTTTTGATTTTACTACATCTCAAAAAGATGCCAAATGGGTTCTATAGAAACTCTGTAGGATCATGAAAATCAGAAGATTGACGCGGCATGGAATGAGATGGATTTCGAGCAGTTGTATTAACTGAATCCTTTGCTTGATCCGCTTGGTAAAGCGCGACGAGATCAAGCGAGAGCGCTTTGAGTAATGAGGCTTTAATCGATCGGCTTCGTCGGGCAAGAGCGATTTGTCGCTCGGTTGTTCGCTTCCGGTTAGTCGAGGATTGCCGTTTTGGATGGGACATGAGCAGAATCTCCAGTCGGCTCCATAGGAGGAATTGCTTTAGAACAAGTGTATTATTCTTTAAGATCTCAAAGTGTTAATTTTTAGAATTTTTGAGTTTTAATATCTCAAAGCACGATTCGCTCCAGTTCGGTGCTAGTGTTGAATTGTTCAACAAAGGCAGTTAAATTCGGGTGTTACATGAGAACGATCGCTCTTTGCGTTTGTCGCGGCTGGTTAAACGCCTGCGTGGGGATGCCAGCACTTATACTTTTGGCGCTCAACTAGGCGTGACCCACAGCACGATTCGTCGTTGGGAGAGTGGTCAAGGCGGTATTAATGAGGAAGCGATCGAGAAATTAAGTACGGGTACTGGAATCGCTGCGGATATCATTCGGGCTTACCTCAGAGGCAGCATCAGCCTCAGAACTTGTCTAGGTCTGGAAGAACCGCTTCAATCCCAAGCGCAGGTCGTCATCGAACAACTACCTAGACTATCGACGCAAGAATTACTAGCAGTTGTGGAAACGGCAATTTCACATCTACTCAGCCGATTACCGAAAGTTCGACCAGAAGTGGCACAAATTCTACAAGCTGCGATTAGCCTCTTGAGCATTCCGCGATCGTCAAACCATTCAAATAGCTCTAGATTAATTGGATCAGCCACAGAACAGTATTTGCCACGCACAATTCAAGATGCCATCATGGACGAGATTGAAGCTCGATACGGCAGTGTAAGTTCAGTGACGATCACACAATTTGCTGAGGGGATTGGAATTCATCCGAGCGATCGCCTAGCCAAACTTGTGCGAGGAGAAACCCCAGAAGCCGATGATTTAATTAATCTTCAATCTCATTTGCAGAAGCATTCAAATCACCATTGGAGCATTGAAGAACTCTTTCAATTAACTCATTGCAATCATGAAGAGTAGAATCACCCCATTTTGTGCGAGTTTATTTCTAAACATCTCGATCCAATTAACTTGCTGCCAATGTATCCCAAGATCTTGAGAATCGAAGGCTGAGGAGATCGTTTTATGTCCTGGCGTACCAATCTAGGGGAGCGTGTCCTGCAAGGGGTGGAAGCAGAAGTTTATCTAACTGCGGTACAGCATTCGATCGAGTACCTTCAAGACAGCCGTGATTTTGATGAGATAGAAATCAAAACGGGCGATCGCATCTTTGACACTGCCAGCATTAATCAAAAAATTGTTTTACTTCACATTTGTCTGACAGCCTTGCTCAATCCAGACATCGAAGCCCCACCTCTCACAAATGTCACTGAAGCTGCTGCCTATTACCCATTTGCTTTTCTGAAGCTGCGAGTTGGAGACGAAATTATGATGAGTCAGGAAGAATGGTCTGGTGATGAGAACGAAGAGATCAAATATTTTTACCGTCGCTTGATCTGGAAAGCCTTTGAGCAATATCTCCTTCCAGGATGGCAAGCAGGAATTGAGGAATTCGGAGCCAATGAGGAGTTAGACAATCTTCACGATCGTTCAGACAACCTCGACCTATGGCACACCGTTATTGACGAACTGGCAGATCGAATCTTTTGGGATCGAGACTGGCAAATCAAAGTCCGTGATTTTGAATCACCCACTGATCTCGATGAATCGCTGGGCTTAGAAGAATATTTCACGAATTACATTCCACTTGTGAGCAGTAAACAAGTCACTGCTGTTGTAGCAGAAATTGAGAATTGGCAATTGGTAGAAAATTAGCAGATGCACCTTGCCGAATGAGCTTGCGATTCAGAGTTCTGGAACTTGGATGTGATCGGTGGGTTTGGCGTAAACACGATCGATCATTTCTGGCGATGTACCGACCCATTTCGCAATCTGGATACTGGGAATGTCTCCGGCACGGCAGAGACTACAGAAGGTATGCTTCGTTTGATAAGGATTACGGTATTCGATGTCTGGTAACGACTTGAGTACAGTCATCCAAGCGCGATTCGTAAAGTTATGCCAATCGATCAACTTTCCTTGTCGGCTAGGAAAAACCGGAGTCTCTGGGTCACATTTGAACGGTCGAATTGCCTTGAGAAGCGTTGTGAGTTGAGAATTGACGGGGAATTTTCGTCGCTCCTGAGTTTTCAATCCCTTTTTCAGGACTAACCCAGCCCGACCTCCATAAACCAATGCTCGTTCAAATGTGACAGTCGATGTTCCAATATGCTTCCATTGCAGCGCCACAGCTTCAGAGGGTCTACAGCCTGTGTAGAAGAGAAACTCGACGAGCGGTGCGTAGTATTTGTAGTAGCGATTTTCTTTGAAGGCAACAATGATGCGATCGCGCTCTTCCTTCGTAAACGGATTAATCTCCTCCTCTTCTGTACCTGTCTTTTTGATTTTGACCTTTGCTGCCATCCCATCAAAGGGATTTGAATTCAATAAGCCTGAGTTTCTCGCCCACTTGCAGCAAGCCGAAAGCTGCATGAGTACACGTTTTGTGGATTCAGGTGGGACGTGACCGCATAACCAATCAAAAATTGCCTGTGGATCGTTGGGAGACTGAAGGGGACATCGTTCTAGATGATTTGCGACCCAACCGTACATTCTCACCGTTGAAGGTGATTTGCCTAGTTTTCTGACCTCAGAATACTGTGCCCACAACTCCGATAATGTTGGCATTGCCGTGGGTAAAGGCGTAGCATCTTCAACCGTTGTGAGAGCCGATTGAGGTTTGTACTTCTGATAGGTTGGGTCAAATTCACCATACTCAATGTCGCGTTGAATTTGAAACGCTGTCTCTTGGGCGAGTTTGCGATTGAGTGGGGTATTCGGAAAGCCTGTCGCCATGAAATGACGTTTCCCACCATACGTAAAAATGATTCGTAGATAACCACGGCGATCGCTTACTTGAACTGACCCCGCTTTTGCCTTTCGTCGAGAGTTTTTTGCGTACATGAACGACCTCTAAATTGTTGACGTTCAGAATCATAAGAGGCAGTTAAGACACTAGTACTGAATTTTTATGATTTTTCTGATCTCAAGTCGGATCACAATCTGGATCACAATCCGCGTCACAAACTCACCCAAACTGACCTAAAAATAACCATCGTGTTTTTTAGGGGTTTCCAAAAAGCTACTCCCAGTAAGGGCTAGAAGGCTTACTGGGAGCGTGAAATGCTTGATTTTACTGAAAGCTGGTGACAAGACTCGAACTTGCGACCGGCTGATTACAAATCGGTAGTAGAGTCTGTTGAGATGCTTTACTAGCATGTGTTACCGAGCGGTGAGAAAGTGACTTCATTAAATCTGCATTAGTTGAACCAAATAATGATGAGCAATTGTCTTCTGGCACCTTAGAGACAAACAAAGAACAAGAATTACAAGCGGCAAAAAGATCGGCAAAAACTGCTTTGTGAAAGCTCACAAGCTAGAATGCACATATGTTTTGAAGATGTTTATAATCGGCAATATGTCTGAGTCAGCAATTCCCTATCGGCAGTATGACCCAAGCCTTCTCGAACCTGTGTATCCTCAACGCACACGAAACTTGGAAGACTTAGCGATCGCACTTGCCGCAAAATCAGGTCAACTAACTCAGGGATTGCATCCAATTGTGCTGAGATCGCTCGGTGAATTGGTGCGATCGATGAACTGCTATTACAGCAATCTGATCGAAGGACATCGCACCCGTCCAATCGACATCGAACGCGCCTTAGCACAGGACTTTTCCAGCGATTTAGAACAGCGTAACTTACAACTCGAAGCCAAAGCGCACATTGAAGTTCAAACCCTCCTCGATCTCGATCCGACTTGGCAAACACTAGATGTCGTCAGCCCAGAATTTATCCAACGATTACATCACGAGTTTTATCAACGGTTGCCTGAAGCCTTCTGGCAGTTTGGCGAAGTCTCTGTTCAACCTGGCGCTTGGCGATCTGTGAATGTCCAAATTGGTCGCCACGTTCCGCCACCACCAGAAACTTTGACCCGGTTTCTCGATCGCTTTGCCCAAGTCTACCAATCAGAGCGACTCTCGAAAGTCGATCAAATTCTGGCTGCTGCTGCTGCTCATCATCGATTTGTCTGGATTCACCCGTTTCTAGACGGCAATGGACGAGTCGTGCGGCTCTTTTCTCATGCTTATTTTCAGCGAATTGGCATTGGCAGTAGCTTGTGGTCGGTTTCCCGTGGATTAGCGCGGCAAATGCAAGAGTATCGATCGTGCCTAGCCCAAGCTGACCAGCAACGACGAAATGACTATGACGGACGAGGCAATCTCAGCATGGCGGGATTAGTTGAATTTTGTGAGTTCTTTCTAGAAACTTGCATTGACCAGATTGACTTCATGACAAAGACCTTAGAGCCGACTCAGTTGCTCAATCGGATTGAAGCTTATGTTGCGATTGCAGTCCAGCAGAAATCATTATTACCTGGAAGCTACCTATTACTGAAGGCGGCTTTCTTGGAAGGAGAAGTCGCACGGGGGCAAGCATCAGCGATTACAGGATATCAGGAACGGCAGGCACGATCGGTATTGAAACGCTTACTTGAGCAAGGGTTACTGGTCGCAGATTCTCCGAAAGGAGCCGTTCGGTTAGGATTCCCGACACTTGCAGCAGAGCAATGGTTGCCCCGCTTATGGGCGGATTAAGTCTATGCGACGGAAATGTATAAGCCGTTTTACCCTTACAATTTCCAATTCTTGATTGCTGCGATCGCTTGCTTCACTTGCTTTAAAGTCACCTTGGGCAATCGGTTAATCACATATGCTTCTGTCAATCCCGTCTTCTCGCTAAATGACTTGTCGATGCCATCTAGTAATTCAGGCGCGTATGAGCTAACCATCCAGTCCCGATCCCAAAAGATTCGATTTGCCATTTGATCGATGATTGATTTCCAGAGCGTCAAGTTAGTGGAATGCTGATGGAAGGCTTTTTCCTCTTCATCTTCGCCAAATTCTTCGCTAGCTTCGCTCCACGCAGTGTTCGCGGATTGCCAGCACGGGTAGACGAATTCATCAAACACTTGCCATACAATGTTGCGGTAGTAGTATTTGAATTCCTCATTCTCAAAAATCTCGTCCTCTTCTGATTCAAGCTCTATTCTTAATTCCAGCCTGAGAAAAGCGAAAGGAAAATACGCGGCAGCTTCTAGAACGCTAGTTAACTCTGGAGGGTCAATTTTTGAGTCTAACAAAGCCTGGAGACAAGTGTGCAGTAAGACGACTTTCTGATTGAAGCTGGCAGAGTCGAAGATGCGATCTCCTGTCACCACATCTGTCTCTTCATCGATGCATTGTAACTCTTGGAGATGTTCGATCGCGTGCTGCACTGCCGTTAGATAAAAAGCAGCTTCTGTTCCTTCCAGGACTCGATCTCCGTGTGAGGTATGCCAAGACATTGTTGTCCTCCTTTAATCCTTACCTTCACTGGTATAGCCTCAGAGCTAAAGTGATGAGAGGCTTGCTTCAAAATTCTTCGTCGAACAGAGTCAGCTAGGGTGACTTGCTTCAATCTGCGAATTTGCCCATTCAAGCTCGGATTTTGGAATTGGCGGAACCGCAGGTTGGTTGTAGTCAATCGCTTGATGATACCGTCCTCGACGATACACCAGTTCTAAAATAGACTGCATCGCTAAGGTAGGTTCTTCGTCTTCAGGGAGCAACGGAACAGCGATCGTCGGTAACGGTTGCCGCAATCCAAATGGGTAGAGTTCGGCTTTAGGTCGGTGTTGGCTGCGACTGACAATGATTCTGTATAAGGACGAGATCGCGCCCACCATCGGTAATGGCTCCCCAGCCCGTAACAAATCAATCTCAACCAGGTGGGTTTGGCTCGCTAGAATGCGCTGCCGCTTGCTGAGATACGCCTGTCGTCCTTCTCCCACCCGCTTGTTCTTAGGAGATAATACTTCAATTACGGTAACGGCTTGACCTGAGCCAACTTCCCGCACTTCCAGATATCGCTCCTGGATCTCTTCCAACATTGGGAGTTCAATTGTCATCGGTTCAGCAACTGCCGTTGTGGAGGAAGTGGAGTCAGATGGGGACGATTGACCGATCACGGCGACATCTGGGATACCGATTGCAAGGCTGTCATCGGGTGTGGTTTGGTAAACTCGTTTTTCGATGGCGACTCGATAGCGATCGCTGAGTTGGTCGTCGAGGGCATCAGAAATTGCCACAATCAGCCGACTGTGAACCTCTGACCACAGACCAGGGTTTTCCAAATACGGGTCCATTCCTGGAAACGGAGACGGCATTGACGAGACCTCAGATTCGACCTGACTTCTATCGTAGCGTTGATCTAGGATCAGGTTTGCCCTTCCGTTCAATGGTTCTGTCCCTTTAAGATTTAACGCTAGACGAGCCAAACTCAGTTCTCGATCGCCTCAATACCCAATTGCTTCAGTCGCTCAAGGTTCTCCTTCATGGTCTTGAGTGCTTCTGGAGAGTGCCCTTGCCAATCGATGACCTCGCCCATGACCCGCAGCGGTTCGTGCGAGCGGTATGACATCAATAGATGCTTCGGAGCTTTCTGATCTGTCTGTTCCGGGGCGTTTTCAATCGAACCGATTGACTCCACAAGGTAAACTCTGCCGTGACCTTCGCCAACTGCTAGCTCTGCTTCCCAAATTGCCGCATCTAAGTTGGAGGTGAGGTAGACATAGGGTGACGAGGGATTGCAGGACTCGATCAAGTCTCCTGGCTTCAGGTCTGCTTTTGTGCCGTGGTAGAACTGCTGCGAACTCAGATTGTCGATCGCTGTCATCGGTTCGCTCCTTTTACGATTCAGTTGCATTGAAATCACGGGGTCTATTTAGGGATTGTCTTGATCCTCGTTGAACAGGGTGTCAAGATCCCGATAACCGCTGACTACACGGAGAATTTCGACTACTTCGTCGGTGACTCGATAGACGATGAGATAGTTATCCTGAATCAAACTTCGATAATTCTCGCCCCATTCTTTTCGGGGTTTGCCGAGATTGGGGAAGCTGGCGATATTGCGAAGTTTTTGGGTGAAGCGGCTCAGGAATTGGTCGGCTCGATCGAAACCGGATGTCTCAGCAATCTGACGCAAAATCTCTTCGAGGTCTTGATTGGCTGGGACAGTAATCTGATAACGGCGACTCATGAGGATGCCTGATTGCGCCAGGAGTCGAGTTTCTGTTTGAGAGCATTCATGGCGGTTTCACCGTCGATTAGATCACCTCGATCAGCGGCGGCGGCTCCGATCATGACTTCTTGTTTGAGCTGCTGGCGGCGTTGGATATATTCGCGCAGAGCGGTTTCGACGATCGCTTCGGTGCTGGCTTCTTCGTCAAGCGCGATCGCAGCCTGTAAGAGTTCGCTGTTGATTTCTAGGGGAGTGTTCACGGGTGTCTCCTCGATCTCTTTAGGGATTGAGCTTCCTCAAATATAGCTGATTCTAGCTGGCGAAATTAGATGGCGATCGTGCAGGTTTAGAGTTCGTCTGCGGGCGACTCACTTTTATTGAAAGCGATCGCGCCCAGTGCTTTGAGAGCTGCAATTTCAGTATCAGTCAGCCCTTTCACACCAGTAATATTCATCCGACCTAGAGAAGTTGCAGATCTGATGCTTCTGAGGCATTCTCCAGTTTCTACATCCCACAATTTGACACTCTGATCGAAACTGCCACTGATCACTTGACTTCCATCTGGCGTAAACACGATAGAACGGATTCCATAGCAGGAAGCCGCCAAATTCTCGTGATCGTCCTGACCGCCCAAAACTTTTGGAAGAATATGCTCGATGACAAGGGGCATCCCAATCACTCGCGAAGGTGTTTTGCAATACTCACATCGGTGATTCGATTCTTGAATGACTTGTCGCCGTAGCGTGTCTGAAATCGTCATTGCGGTAAGGGCAATTCTTCCAAAGTCGGAATGCGTTGACCCCGCCAGCGTAACAGTGACCAGGCGTAAGCTTTACGCAGCATAAGTTGATCAGCAGCTTGCCTCAACGCAGATAACTCTTGCCGTTCTTCTGAAGTCAGCGATCGCGCCTCGTTTCTTGCCAGAAGCTCCTGATGTCGTTGAGATCGCTCAGGAGCAACTTGAGTTTGAGCGATCGCCAAAATCTCTCCATTACTCAAGGCTTGCATTCTGAGCAATTCTGCCTGTAAGTCTGGCGCAGCATTATCGATACTCGGCGGAAGATTACTCAACACACTTTGAGTGACAATGAGTTCTACAGGTTGATCCGTCGCTTCAGCGAGGCGGACTAATGCTCGAAACACCGCGTCGGGGAGATCGATTGTGATTCGCTGGACGGTCATATGTCACCATCACAGGTTTACATACTGTCATTCTACTGAATAACAAAGACTCTTTCTCGCCCTCAATCAATGTAGATGGGACAAGAATACCTCAAATCAATCCTAATTCTCATCGTATCGTTGAGGTGCTCTGCGATTGATTCGAGTCAAGTTTTTACGCCTCAAAACTCAGCCGTCTAAGCATTTCCTGAGTATCATGCTTCTGTTCTCGTGTGACGATGAGTGGATCAACGATGGCTGAATTGACTGCGGCTGAGTGGGAAAAAATTAATACATTATTTGCTCAAGATCCTCACAAGTATGGCGTGCCGAAGCGCGAGTACGGTTCGGTTGTTTTCGGTTCATTTAATATTCGCAAGCTGGGTGCGAAGAAACAACGTGCTGACACAACCTGGCAATTTCTCGCCCAAATTTGCCAAAATTTTGATTTACTTTCTATTCAAGAAATCATGGATGACCTGGAGGGTGTTAACCATCTCCAAACATTGATGGGTGAAAATTTCGGCGCGGTCATTTCTGATGTGACGGGTGCTTTTCCTGGTGAAGCAGGACTTGGCGAACGTCTGGGATTTATTTACAATCGTGCTTTGATTGAGCGGGGTAATGTCGTATCAGACATTTCCTTTGATAGAACGAAACTGATCACCACGATGATCGAACACAGTTCAGAACTGGTGAGCGTGATCGCACCTCATCTCGATAAAGATGGTCGTTTTCGCAAAGACGCGAAAGTCAAGCTTCCCATCTTTTTGACTTTCGTACGTCAGCCATTCTGTGCAAGTTTCAAAATCGCAGGTCATCCAGGCACTCGATCTTATGAAATGATGGCGGTCAACGCTCACCTTTACTTTGGAGAAGGGATTGAAGACCGACGGCAGGAGTTTGATGCTCTCATGGAGTGGTTGCTGGCTCGAACGAAGGAAAAGTCGAGCAACTTTCCAAACTACATTTTGATGGGGGACTTGAATTTAGATTTCGATGACCCAGAAAAAGATAGACCCCGCATTGAAGCACACATCAAAACGTTCAATCAGGCGATGGGAAAGCGTGCAAATGTGAATTTCCCATTCCTGGATGTCCATCCCAATGAGCAGAAACCTTTTCGGACGAACGCGAGGGCAAGCGAAACCTTTGACCAGATTGGCTTATTTAGTCGGGATGATCGGCTCCCGACCTACAAGGACAACGCCACAATGGGTAGTCAGTCTCGTGGACCTGATTACGGAATTGTGAATTTTGTAGAGCTATTCCGAGAAGCGTTGGAGTTGCCACCCCTTAAGAAAATGACGGCAGCACAGGAAAAAGCGTTTTTCAGCAAATTTGAGCATGAGGTGAGCGACCATCTTCCACTCTGGCTCAGGTTGCCCTTGCCGGAAACTTAATTGCCGTGATTTTTGGGTGGGGTGGGTAATGCTGGCACTTCTTTCATCGTCGCCCATCGCCTGAATGTTTCATCGTTTTAAACAAATCCGGTGCAAGAGAGTGACGGTCTATCCTCGATATAGAATTGATTTCTCAGTTTGGTAGGCTGGAAGCAGATGCTCAGAGGAGTCAGTGCCCTATGCAATTTCCATCGATTTCTGAAGGTGTGATTCGCCAAAATTCAACGGAGAACTCGTTTAGTCGAGGCAAAGAGTACGATCGCGCTGGCTCAGTCGTCGATGTGGTGCAGCGCGGTACGATTCTACAAGCTGAAGTCGAAGGAACAGAAGTCAAGCCTTATCGCGTCACGCTTGAATTTGATGCTGGTGGTGTGACGGCTGTACGTTGCACTTGTCCCTACGAGTACGAGGGCTGGTGTAAGCACGTCATCGCGACTCTGCTTACCTGTAATCGCCAACCCGAAAAAATCGAAGCGCGTCCGACCTTGGCACAATTGCTCGATCGCTTAAATCCGATTCAAACTCAACGCCTAGTGCAGGAAATGGTAGCAGAGCAACCAGAGCTAATTGAACTGGTGGATCGGCAGGTGCATTTGATGACCAATCCTCAACCCGTTGCGGCGACTCGTAAGCCTCGGCGCAGTCCGATCGATGTCACACCCTTCCGGCGACAAGTGCGGCAGATTCTGCGAGAGGGAATCCGAGAATTAGAGGATGGCTGCGAGGATGATCCGTTTGGAGAAGAACTTTTGGAATTGGTCGATCGAGCGCGATCGTTTTCCGAAAATGGCGATGGGGAAAGTGCGATCGCAATCCTCGAAGCCATCACTCAAAGCTATAGCCAGGAATGGGACGAATTGAATGAATATGGCGGTGAGGTCTATGGCATCAATGATGAGTTAAATTCAGCCTGGACAGAAGCGATCTTATCGACAGAACTGGATGCCGCCCAAATCACAGACATCCAGGGAATGCTAATGGCTTGGCAAGATGAACTGAGTGCCGACTTTAGCATGAGTCTCGCCGCACTCGAACAAGGATGGACTGATCCAACCTTACAAGAAATGTTAGCGGGAACGATCTCAGAAGCTGAGTTCTGGCTAGAGGAACGCCCCGATTTTACACGAGACTTAGCTTTGATTCGGCTCCAAATCCTCGATCGACAAGATCGGGGATCAGAGTACCTCAATCTAGCGCGAGTCGCAGGACTGACTCAGCAATATCTCACTCGATTAGCAGAATCCGGTGACATCGAGAACGCTGTAGCACTCGCAAGAACAGAGCTATCTACGATCGACGAAGCCTCTGCCTTAGCAAAAACGCTGCGAGAATCGAATCACTTAACGGAAGCGCTGGAGATTGCTGAACAAGGATTAGGCTATTCAGGCAATGGGTTGTATGACTTCGCAATCTGGACTGGAGAATTTGCTGAAGGGTTGAACAATTCTGAGATCGCACTCCGTGCTTATCAAACGGCATTCTCGGTACGTCCATCTTTCAGCTTGTATCAGCGATCTCAACTCCTTGCAGGCAAAGCATGGAATCGAGTGAAGCCCGTTCTGCTCGACGCATTGCGCCAATCGAATGAATGGGGCAATGATGAGGCGAGGGTCAATATTTTTCTACATGAGAACTTGCTGGATGAGGCGATCTCAACAGTCAACAAACGCTACATTTACAAAATTGAGTGGGTTTATCAGGTCATGGATGCTGTCCTTGATCATCGACCGGATTGGGTGATTGAAACTGCGACTCGGAATGCAGACGAGATTATGAATGCTGGAAAAAGCGACAAATATGCAACTGCGATCGAATGGTTGAAACGTGCCAAAGCCGCTTACGTCGCATCCAATCGCCAATCAGAATGGCGAACTTACCGCAATCACTTAGGGCTAGTACACGGCAAGAAACGTAAGCTGATAGGACTGCTCGCTTCTGTTAGTTGATTGTCAAGGCAAAGCTTTACCGATCGCTATTTGCTCAATCTAGCTTGCTTGAGACGCGACGTAAAACCTGTCAGATTTGCATACTCCGCCCGAAGTTGCTGCACCTGTTGAGTAAACTCGGTTGAGCGTCCTTGATGATTCGCTAAATCTCGCAAATCGATGAGTAATTTAATGGCATCGTCATACGGCTTGACCCGTTTCAGCGCAACTAATTCCCACACTTTCTTCCACGTTTCGGCTTCTTTAGGCGCAAGGATTTCTAGCTCTTTGAGTCGTTTTTTATGAGCAGCATCTCGTTCCTTCTGCTCTCGCTGCGATCGCAATTTGACAGCGATTTCCGTCAACTCTGATAATCGACGCTGACCCACTGGAGCAGTCTGACCTGAATTGGAGGATTTCGCCAATTCTTTCAGGCGTTGAATGAACTGCAAATCAGTATGCGGTTCTTGTCGAGCAAACTTGATCAGGAATTCTCGCTGCTTAGCCTCCGAGAGCGAGGAGATCCAAGTTTCGAGCGGAGGTTCTGCCGCCGATTTTTGGGTGGAGCTTGCCTGAGCCGCAGCCGTGACCAAATCTGGATCAAGTCCAACGAGTTCAATGAATGCCTGAAGCGGCGCGGATAGCTTGTGTAGATTGGATGGAACCGGAGGTTCGATCGGGTCATCCTCAAGATCAATCTCAACCGAATTCGTTGCGCGTAACCAAGCGAGGTAGAGCAAGCGCATATCGCCCTGTAATAACGTTGATCGTAAGGGCACAAGTTGGGACAACCAGCCTTCTCCGTCCACCCAATCGCCTGCTTCATCGTTGATATCAATGTCGAGAATGACCCACTTGGAAGTGGTCGAAACCGAGATGACGTGAGGAATACAGTAAGGCTGAAACACAGCAGGATCAATCAGCGACTTTGGAAAGCGCCACATCAGTTGCCAACTTCCCCAGTTTGCTATGTAGAACATGACATCAAAGTACTGAGTCAGCACTTTTTTGGGATCGCCTGGAAAGTTGGAGTAGTTGTAGACAAAACTTGCGCGTGTCGAAGTGAGGTTGACGCGACTGGACAATTTTTGGATCTGCGATCGCTCCGCAGCGGTTAACGGACGATCGATCGCTTGAAATTCATAGTACTGATATTCACTCATATCCAACTTGAGCTAAGGCGACTCTCTCTACCGTAACGCTCAGAGGCTCTCTAGCTGAACTTTTTTGTCTGATTGTCTCTACTAGAGTCAAAGAATTGCGATCGAAAAATGGAAAATGAGCTTGCAAAGCTCAATAGATTAACTTCTAATCCTGAATAAACCAGTATCGACAGCTTGAGTGATGAGCTTCCGAGGCTCAATGAATCAGCTTTCAACACTCACGATCTGAGCTTCAGAAGCTCAATAGATCAGTAGCAAAAGTTCGGGTAGTGAGCTTCTGAAGCCCACTTATGGAGCTTCAGAAGCTCAATGGATCAGCTTTCAAAGCTCATAATTTGAGTTCTCAGGGTTCGCTGTTCTAGATTCAAAGGCTTGGGTAGTAGGCTTCTGAGGCTCGTAATACAGCTTTGAAAGTTCAGCTTAGCTGCTGCTAGGTGATCGCTTAGTCAGACTGGGGAACATTAAACCATAGTTTCACGGATGCACAGTTGGCATCTACCGATAAAATGGTGAACCCCAAAACGAACGGAAATGGTACAAGTAACGGCAGTAGCATTCCTGCTCAGCCTATCCCATCCGCTTTTCCTGTTTCCTTGTCTAATTCTCTCAAGGCTTCCAAAGCTGAACCTTTGAGTCAGAGCGATCGCGATTTGATTATGGGATTGCTTACGCAGATCCGCGATATGCTCCCTGATCTAAAGGATCTCACCGCAGAAGAACGTCGATCGATGTTAGGAATGGGCGATAAAAATCGCATTTTTGCTGGTAAAGTCCTGGAAGTGATTCTCCAAAATCCTGACTTTTTGCCTCGTTCCTTTGATATCGATGAGTATCAGCAGAATATCTCAACCTTCGATCGCTTGTCCACGATTTTGATGGCACTGACCCAACTACGGGACGTAGTAGACGCAACCACGATCGCGCTTGGAACAGAAATCTACGAGGATGCTCTAACTGCTTATCGTCATGCAAAGGTCAGCGGTCAAGGCGCAAGTCTAGATTCGATGATGTCAGAAATGGCACAGCGATTCGCCCGCAAATCGAAAAAGAAAGAAGAGGAAAAGCCAGAAGACAAGAACCCTGAAAACAAAGAATAACCAAAGAAAAGAGCCAAGAAACAGATCTATTCTTTGGCTCTTTTCTGTATTTTTGACTGATTGATGATCTGCTTATGCTGAGTACAGTACAAGGTATAAAATATCTAGAAACTTAGAATCTCAGCATGGTAAATTCTGAAAAGTTCAAACTCGCCTCCTATTTACAGCAGGAGTTTATCCGACGCACTGCTTCTGGATGGGTATGTCATCCTGAGAGTCGCCTTCTGTCACTCGAACTTGAAAGTCATCTAGGATACCGCCCTCGTGCAGATGTTCTATTGGAGCGAGAGGATAGATCAAAGCGTTTGTGGATTGAATTTGAGGTTAGTCGCGCCGATCCGGTTGCGAACCATGCTAAATTTGCAACCGCGCATCTTTTCCAACCTCAATCAGCAAATGATATTTTTATCAGTATGGTTAGTTCTCATGTTGATTTAGGCAGACGAAATTTAGCAGCAAACACCATTCTGTTAATGCGTTGTGTAGGAATGAATGCTTTTCAAACAGTATTGTTACCACAATGTTCTCCAGAGCGAATCAAACACTTAAATCAGCTATCACGGGAAGCATTAGATCGAGAGTCACTTCATGTAGAACGCGAGATTGAGCGCGTAACTTCAATATCAGAAGCAGTGATGACAACATCAGAACATCGAATTTATTTTGCTAGTGACATTCCGGATGTAATGTTGAATTTACAACGGTGGAATCGCGAAGTTAGCACTACACGGGGTCGAGAGCTATGGGGAAAGAGAACCGTCACTTACTTCGTTTTTGACCCAAAGACCTAAGTACGGGACAAAAACTTGCAAATAGTTGACGGGAAGGGGTTTCATGAGAA